>OBYY01000001.1_pt1 | contig 233181 bp, 231 predicted proteins | sample 1476821 | NCBI WGS metagenome assembly OBYY01 (sample SAMEA2580218, study PRJEB22360) | human gut metagenome | biome: human gut; feature: human-associated habitat; material: faeces | place: Denmark | collected 2008/2010
AAGCCTGCTGGTAAAAAAACTCTGGATGTCCGGGAATGGGATTGTCTATATTGTGGAACGCATCATGACCGTGATATCAACGCTGCGGTCAACATCCTGAAGGAAGGACTGCGTATCCGGACAGCTTGAGACATAACGATAAGGCGGCAGGGACTACCGTGTATGCCTATGGAGAGGAAGTAAGACCAGTCTATAGGATGGCATGGCTCTATGAAGCAGGAATCTCATACTTCTAAGTGAAGCGAAAGTGGTGAGAGGTTCAATAGATAATAACATATATCTGTAATGATAAAAAAAGGAACTGCTGAATAGACGGTTCCATTATAAGGGAATTTGCACTGTATGGATTGGACACAAAAAAAGCCAGGATGACCTGACTTTACTTATATTCATTAAGCATGTATCTTTCCTGACATATAGTGCTTTCTGCATAGGGATACGTAAGATTCATTTCCGCCCATCTCAATCTGTTCACCATTTCTTGCTATCTGTCCGTCTTTTACTCTTGCGTTAAACTGCGCCTTTTTTCCACACCAGCAGATGGTCGGTATTTCTTCAATAACATCTGCTAGCTCCATCAAACGCTTTGCACCTTCAAAAAGATGGCTGGTAAAATCGGTCCTTAGACCATAACAGATGACGGAAATATGATATTCATCAACAATTCTTGCTAATTCATTAATTTGTTCCGTATTTAAAAACTGCGCCTCATCTATAATGATTACATCCGCCTCATTCCATTTGCCACCACTCTTTTCCATTTGTTTGATTTTTTCAAGAAGTTCTTCAACTAATTCGCATTCTGCAGACAATCCAATCCTCGATTTAATGATATTATATCCATCTCGATTTTCAATGCTAGGTTTTAGTAAAATAACCTTTTGGCCTTTTTCTATATAGTTATACCGAACCATAAGTGCATTGGCGGTCTTAGAACTACCCATCGCTCCATAGCGAAAATAAAGCTTTGCCATTTTATTTCCTCCTGATTTTCAAATTTGATTGTTTTATGTAAGTCTCATTTTTTCAGTTTCATAGTCATAGTATGGTTTTCTTTTATAATAAAAAAACAGGAATTTCTTCCTGTTTCCAAACTACCCATTATACTTTTTCTACTTATCATAATTATTTATCTTCATTTCCTACTCAATATAACGAACATAGTTTTTTTCATTGCCTCATGATAAACTACGATAAGAGTGGCAGAAAGGAAACTATGATAAATCAAGAGCCTAAAGCAATAAATCTATTCAAAATGCAGTCCAATGGGACCATTCCGTCTATTAAGCTAGAAGGTACCTATCTTTATAATATTAATTTTTTTCCCGGTAAACTATTAGCAGCTGAAATCTACGAAAATCAGATTATTATAAGACCCGTTTTCGAAAATGAACCTATTCGTTTTAGAATATAAAATATTATGTGCCACTCTATTTTAGGGCTCAATATATCCAACTATGCCATTTTCTCTTTCTACGCATTTATTATAATAATTGCTGATATAATTAATTTATAATGAATACATTAATACCTATTTTTCTAAATAGTTCCATTGCCTCTTCTCGTGATAATACTTTTTGGCCCGTAATATCTTTGATTGAAAAATCCTCTATAGAGCCTGGTTCTTCCATATATACTAAGTTCCAATCACACAAACATTGAATTGCATTCAGACAATCGGATAATAGTTGATGCATTTTCAGGGTATTGTCACTTTCCTTTAATAATTCAATCTTATAACCATGTTTGTTTTCCAGTGGCTTTGCTAAAGTCCCTAATTGGTTTAAAGTATCAAGTAAACCATCTCTGTTATTACAAAAGGTATCATTATATTTTAGCAAGTCTGGTCTTACATAAAATTCATATAACGCATCTGTATAACATTCAAAAAAATAAGAAAGAAAATTAATTTCCTTTTCATCCTCGGTAATATACGAAACATGATCATAGAAATCTCCGTCTCCATACATAATCTCTGCTGAAAAAACTTTTTTATGTTTCACATTTTTTATCTTATTACTATCCTTTAGATTCATATAATTTCTCCTATTTACTTTAAAAGTTCGTATATAATATGTCTTAATTTCGACACATAAAAAAACAGGGATAACTCCCTGTTTATTTCTTTCCTAATTTGAACTACTGAATGCGTCTACCACAACCGGTTTGATTCCTTTGCGTTCTAAAACACAGAAACAATCCTTTGTGAATTTGCCAGCATAGTCATACATACCACCTCGGTTTTCTACCTTAATGGCGTATTGATGCATTTTTCTTGCAGCATCCATATCATTTTCTCCTGTTGGATTATAAAAATCACATATTCCCGAATGGAATGAATGGATTTCGCAAGTATACTCTATGATATCACCCACTTTCAAGTGTTCCATTCCTTTACCAAAATGCTGTCCAATTGACTCCGGCATTTTATGTGGCTCTGAACAGAGAATCGACACATATTTACACATCTCTGGTGACCACATGTGGATAATCATATCAGAAGTGATTTGAGTCACAACCAGTCTTCCACCTGCTATAGTGTCACAATGCCCGCAGGTATAATCATCCGGCTTTTCTTCACGAAGAACTTCACAGATGGTTATGTATTTTTCGTATGTCCTATTTTCTGTATCGAGCTTATCCGTATATCCATGATAACAAACAAAAGCCCAGAATGCTCTTAAGCAATCATCAATCCTGTTACCCAGATAATAGTAATTGCTGTGGAATGCTAAATCATCTTTTTTATGCCATGGATTACCTGCATCATCACCATCCATGCATGTATGCTTGTATCTGGCCTCAAAAATCACTGTGAATTTTGTCCTCATTCTCATATCCTCCAAATAACTTCTTAGTTACCACATGTTTGTATTTTGCTGACTTTGGATTATCACTAAGGGATATATACTTCGGTCTCTTCGGAAATAATAACATCCTTGACCAACTCACTTAATTCCATCACACCGTCTATACAAGTATATGTTCCCTCAAATAAATCATCCAAGCTTGATGCTATTTCCGAAATTTTAGAATCATCAATCCAATCAAATGTTTCATCTACTGCTTTACAATTTTCAATCAAGCTGATAATTGACGTTTCATCAGATCTATTAAGATATTCGCAGCACTCCAAGAACAGATCATAGTAATAGCGTTCATTAAATACATAGTAAAACAGATCATAATCTCCACCTTCTTGAACGGTTACGATAAAAACTTCTTTTTTCATAATTTTCTATTCCTTTCTATTTGTTATTATTAAAGCATTTTTCCTAGCTTCCTCATAAAGAAATTTTGCGTTTCCGTAAGCCTCTTGCCTCATTCATAGCCTGCTCATATTTTTCAACATCATATGCTCTTGTATAACCCTGTTCTTCCAAGACTGTACAATATCCATCCATCTGCCAGTCAGAGATAATGTTGTAGGACTCTTCTTTTCCATTAGAATATCTTGTGGTTTTCATATTTCTTTAATATGCTTCTTCTACAGTATACTGTTTCATTTTAACTCTCCTCCTGTCTTTCTTACCTTTCTTATTCAATTTCTTTTACAGAGCACACCTGCATAAAATGATCTCCACGTTCTTTCTTTAGTTTCTCGACTGCCCTTATCTTTGCTTTCCTTTCTGTATTGGCTTTTACTCCAACATCAATGAATTCACAGCCAAAAAGATAGTTGATTCTAACCTTCCATTTTTTCATATCACACCTCCAGATTTCTATATATTTTTATTATGTATATAATTATTGACCTTAAAGCCAAAACTTCAGGTATGTATATTTAAATAATTCTTATAAGAAAATGGAAACTGAACATATTCACAGATAAAAAAAGAGGCATTCCTTATATAACCACAAGGGAGGGCAAATGCCATGAACGAAGCACTAAACAAAGATTTTAAGGAACTAGACAAGGCCACCAGGGCGGTTACAAACGAAGAACGCATTATCTGATAAACTAAAATTTTATCTGGATTACCAACGACAATGTTTATACGAAACCTATCTGGAGCAAGAATATATACGCATACAAAGAGATTGAACACGCTGTCGTATGCTTTTATGGTTTCTTGCATAAAGTACCAATTTGAACGCGTACTGGAGAGGTCAAGCACATACATAGACGCCATACTCCAGGAGGATAAAACAAGGTAAAAAGGCCGGAGACAATCCGGCCTAAAGACCCATATAAGTACTATACATGTAGGTGTTAAAAAAATGATACTTTTTTATTGCGTTTTTCCAGGATATGACATACTATAAGAGCTGGACAAAAAAAGAGCTGGTGCGTCAACACCAGCTATGTCCAGCCCGCTAAAAAAGCCGGAAATCTTATTCGTGGTATCATCATATAGCCTTTTGAGAAAAATCAAGGGTTTATGATTCCACAAATCCGGATATCATAATATCCATTATTTGCATCTCTATCGTCTATAATAATAGCAAACTGGCCAGTTGCAGCATATCTTACTTCGTCACCTACCGTATACATCATCTCCATATTCATATCCTCCTTATTGTCTATATTGAAAATAGTATGTTACTATTACAATCGATATAAATAAATACTAAAAAATAGGGCATCTGCCCTATTTTTCAAGATAGTGTTCCAGTATTTCCTGTGAATGCCCGACATAACGGTTTACTACTTCCTGTGTATGGAATAACAGATTGTCCAGTTCTCCGATAATGATGTCTTCCGCTTCTTTTTTTGCATCAGTTAAATTATTGGCATGCAAGCTGATTTCATCTGCTTCCGGTTTTTCATTATATGGATCGAATAACTCCTGCCGGTCATAAATATCAAGTTTGAATTCTTTTTCTACACGATAAATAATGGCTGTTACCTCACCTTTACTTAACACTACTGATACATCATCAAAATCAAATAAACTTTGGACTTTGGAATAAGAAGGCAGTCTAACCTGCAGCCGTTCTTCAAGACGTTCCTTATTTAACGCTCCTTCTTCTTTTAAATCCAGCCACTCAATCTTTTGTTTGTATAAACTTTTAATTTCCGTTGCTAAATCAATCATGATTTCTCCTTTAATATGTCTTAAATATATATTATATTAACCTTATATGAATCCAAGGCTATCTAAACGTACACTAAATGATTTGATGTATAACAAATTCCTCTTATTTCCTACCTCTAACGTTTCAAGTGTTGTATGGAAATTTGTATTTACCCAATCCATAATGTAACTTGCATTTTTTTCTGTATAGGCGATATAACGCTCATCTCTGAATGGTTCAACTAAATCAAAGGTATGTTCCAAAAATTTGATTGTCTTTTCTTCGTCATCATTTCCTTCTTTTTCATCTTCTTCAGTTATTTTTTCATAACTATCAAATGAGAACATCATATGGTCGATTGACAATGCTCTGAAACTAAGATTTACGCCATATGGATCAATGCATGATGTTTCATGGGATAATTCAAAGCCAAGCTCCTTTAAACCTTTATAGCCCATTCGGTTAAAGAATGTTTTCCCTAATTTGATTAATTCTGTTCCAGATAAAGTTTCGCCAATCTTTTCCTCAATCTCACGGATTCTTTGATTTTTTAGCCGTTCCTCTTTATGATAATTCTCCACTTTCTGACATAACGGTGTGTTAAAACCTAAGGTTTTATATATGTCAACAAGGTAATGTTCGGCTAAATAGCCACATGTCTGAATCATATTTGGCATTGAATTGGTAGTGGCAATACTGTGGTATAGTTCTTTTATCCGTTTATCTAAAAAGATAAGTTTATTTTTCTTTTCTGTTTCCTCATCAATGGTAATATTCAGATTCGGGATTACATAAGCATGAAGTTTCTCTAAATCAATCCTCCCTGATATCTTCAATAGTTCTGAATCGGATGAATGGAACTCCAGGCAGCTTATGCCAAAAGAAGCCAGTAAATTGACAAACAGTTCTTTGTTCTGATCTGTATTCCTAAAACCAACATCTTTATTTCTATGCTTTTTTGGGCCAATATCAAATCCATACTGTTTCAAGATGTCCAATTGTTTTTCAGACTTTAAACGCTTTGTTTCCTTTTTGTCATCCATCATGGAATATGGCATGAATCCAAGGTATAATTCGATATAAAGCCCTGTATGTTTCAGATGGAATTCCTTTATATGTCCAATATTATAATATTCCAGGATTTCTTCCATCTTTGATTGAGTGCGGTGTACTCCCTGGATTAATCCTTTTTCCTTATCTGTTTGGATTGTCTGTAGCAGCTGTTCTGCGCAATTCAACCTGGAATCTGTATCATGATCAGATAACGAGACCCTATCATTCATTGCTATTGTCGCATCATATCCTTTTTCATTTAACCATTTTGTGAGGGTTTCCTCTAAAATTATAAGGTCTTCGAACCAGGCATCCCTATCCAAGATGCCATTTGAAATCCGTTCATTCACACGTTCCATAAATCTTTGCATATTTTTCTCCTTTACCTCATTATTTAAACTAGTATGTAATTGTTTTGGATACAAAAAAAGCAGCTCATGCTGCTTTTTATCTAATTAATTCGGATTCCTTCCTTATTTACCTTGTGGCCATCCGGAGTGCTTTTATTCTTCCACATCTTACCGTCATTACCAAAATAGTAATAGTTTCCACTCCATTTAGCCCAGTCGTTTGTTACCATATAACCATGTTCGTCAAAGAAATACCAGTCATTTCCATCCTTAAGCCAATTGGTCTGGATATACATACCGTTCTCCTGACGGTAATAATAATGTTCTCCATCTTTTTGCCAACCAAGATTCAATGCAGCGCTCTTTGAACTTGGTCCTTCAACAGTTTCATCCTTTTCATATTCGATTGAATAGTCTTCACGATTTTGTATTGCCTGTTCTTTTGTGACCATGATGGCACTGGATTCTGTACGTTCTACTTTATTTTCCGAATCTCCATTTGGTTTTACTGTATAATGATATGAGCCTTCTTTTAACATAGCTGGCCTAAAATCAAAGGTTGTTCCACCAGTTTCAAAACTTCCTCTTATTTTTCCATCATTATAAAGCCGTAGGGTGTAGGTAGATGCATTTTTGGCGGCGCTCCATTCAGCTTTTCCATCTTCATTCCAGATAGCTTCTTCCACCGATCCAACTAAAGACTTAATTCCTGGCAGTTCGACGGTAAGCACCAATGTCTTGCCCGAATCTTTTCTTGAAGCTTTTGTACAGCTTGCATCTAATCCGCTTACTTTAATATCCGACTTTTTAAAGGAATCAAATGTATAACCATCTTCAGCTGATAATGTGATCTCACAAGTGAATGGCTTTGATGGATTATGTGTTGTCTTTGTCTTTTCGTCATCCGTACTGCTTCCTGGTCCATTTCCAGAGTCATCATCTTCCGTTATTTCCACTAGGTCATTTGTAATCGTATATTCATCAAATGAATAGCGGTCACTTTTTGTTGTAATTGTCAGCTCCGGTGACCCTTCATAATCCTCATCGTCAACCTCAATTTTCACACCTACCGATTTAATCTTAGTTGCTGCATATGAATACAATGGTAAGGATATTGTTAAAGCTAATGTAGTAAGAAATAATAGTTTTTTAAATTTCATGTCCCTTTTTCTCCTTTCAAATTCCTTCAATAAGAATATGAAAGAAAAACTGCGTTTTCGGATATTTTAAATAAAAAAAGAGAGTTATCCTCTCTTTTAAATTAATGTAATAACAATTCCATCCTTCGTTGATAATGGAAAATTATCAAAAAGTCGTTCGATTGATTCCATTTCAGTCACAGAGAAAGATGTGATATCGTTTGTGCCATCATAAACATATAGGTCAGCAAAATATTCATCACATTTTTTCTCTTCATATTCGTATGGAGATAAGTATTCAAAACAGTTCATACGAATTGTCTTGGTTATCATATCATACCAGATATCACCATCTGCTAATTTTGAAGCTTCCTGCATTTTTGTATTAATATAATTACTATAGACATCGGATTTTCCTTTTTGTGTCTCAAAAAGAATTGTCTGATTGCAAAACCACTTTTTATACTGTTCCATGTCCATTATCTTTGCTCCTACTATTTCCAGTAAAAGTAAGGCTCTTTGAGTCAGATATTTGTCATTTACAATTTCCTTATCCGCTTTTTCCAGCAGATTTTTCTGTTCCACTGTAAGTCCATCTAAATCATTGATTGTGACCATGTCTGTGTTTAAGTAATTATCTGCCTCAATTAAGTTTCTCAGTTTTTTAAACCCATCGATTCCATGTGAATCACGAAACACGGCATTTGCTTTTTCTGACTCATTAGCCGTAATATGTATCACAATATTACAACCTTCCATATTACATTATCCTTCCTCATTTTCTATATAATAGGTTTCTTTGGTATCAAGACAGAGGCACCCTAACGTATATCCAAACACGCATCCACAATCAATTAGGTATTTGTGGGTATTTCGGATGATTTTACCTTCATACTGCTGTCCATAATGGTATGTAGGTGTATGTCCAACGATGATTTCATATCCAGGAATGAGGTCTCTGTCAATATCCCATCTTTCAATTCTCTCCCATAACACATCCGTTGAATAATTTCCTCTTTTCATGCTTTCTTCAAAGAACGGATCCGGAGCTCCATGGATTAACAGATATTTTTCATCGTTCAGCTCAAATTCCTTTACTTTATCCAGAGAAACCAGATAATCATAAATTTCATGTCTCTCTTCACCTGTAAGCTCATTATATTGCTGAGCTGTCATATAACCTCCATTATGATAAACCCATAGTTGACGGTTACTCTGAATTTTCTGGCTGACAGAAAGGGCTTCCCTCTCCTCCTTATCTAAATACGGAGAAACCATACTGCTAAGCATCATATCTTCGTGATTGCCCATTAGTAATTCCATATTTTTGTGCTTCATGATGTACTGTAGCAATTCAATTGGTCTTGGGCCTCTGTCAACAACATCTCCAATGATATACAGCATATCATTATCAGAAAAATGTATTTTTTCAAGCATCTTTTTAAATTCATCCATGCATCCATGAATGTCACTCATTACGTAAATCATACTATATCCTCCAATATTCCATCTAGTAACATCTTTATTACAAAAGCGTGTCCCATCTTCCTTGTTTCGCAATTGACTACATCCTGTATGGACATCCCTAGTTTCATATTATTGTAACCATCAAAGTCCGCCAGGGCAATCTTCCGGCCATCTTCTATCATTTCCGTTATCCGTTTAAAGCCAGGTGTACTGCATACTGCATTCGCATATAATGGAATGTAGATTTTTTTGCGTGCATCGATATATCCAAGATGTTCATAGCCTTTTTGTGTCTTCCAGTAAGAATAACATGGTACAGCTCCTTTTCCTTTGGGATATCGGTCTGCAAACGTTCTATTAAATCCGTAATCACGCCATTTAAAATAACTTGCAGTAGGATGACCCTCTTCATCTATATCCTCCGGATATACTTTGGAATATTGCCAAGCATTTTCCATATTTTTTGCGGTTAGCCCATCGTAGCATTCAACCGGTCCAAGATAAAATGGAGACAAACTCCTTAAAATCGGATCAGCATTTCTGGACGTTGCATCAATCACTTCATATCCTTCTGGACATTTATCTCTTTTTGATATAACAATGATATTTTCCATGTTGCCTCCTTCTTAGCTGTATTCAATGATAATAATATCTTCATTGAAATCCATATTTGTTTTTTTCATATCTTTGTAGACCATGATTAAGTCAATAAGCCCAGGATCACATGGATCCATTTCGGCATTAACAAGGTCCATTAGTGTTGTATCCTTTAATTTCTTTTCCAGCCATTGGAACATCCTTTTATAAGTAATTTCATCAATGACCATTAGCTCTTCATATTGAATGAAAAAGCCAATCTGCTCAAAAAAATCCTTAAAGATATCCCTTGATAGTGATGCAATCCACGTTCCAAATTGATTAGTGTCATTTTCATCAGAATGACTCTCAAGAAAAAAATCCTCATACAAATGCTCAAGTTTATACCCTGGATATTTCATCTGCATCTCGTTCAGTTTTGCGCGCTTTAACGCCACAATATCGATGTCCAATCCCATGATCCCACTCCTTTTTATATACTCCATTTTTGTTGATATGATATAGTATGTTATTTTTCATGAACAAAAAAAAGAGGCTTTCATACCTCTTTTTCCACGTTTGTTTGTAATGATTCATATATCTGATCAATCACCTTATTTGTATTGGTGCCTGTCAGATAATAAAATGGAATGTTTTCTTTTTTCGCCTTGGCATATATTTTATATGACAGGCTATGCTTGATCCATTGATAATTGATGAAGACTGCACCACAGTTTGATATGCTTGATATATCGGATGTATTCTTCTCAAAGAAAATAATATTGTTAAAGATTCCTTTTAGCTGATTGTTTGTTGTTTTATTCCCGCCAAAAAATGCCAACTGCTGTTTTGACTGAATGAATCCAATTTTTAAATCATATGATATTTCCTCGTTATTTACCTTTATTTCATTCTTTCTGTTTAATAGCTCATAAAGCATATCATTTTCAGCAGAAGCAAGTTCCAGTTTTTGCTGCAGTGAATGATTCTCTTTCTCTGATTTTTCCAGAAGTCGTTTGTGTTCTCTTAATTCTTTTTGTAATCTTGTGATAGCATTGTCTTTATCCGTCAGTGTTACTTTATTGTTTTCAATCACCTGGGTCATCCCAGCTTCTTTTTCTTCTAATTGATTATATTTGGACTCAAGTGATGATTTTAGCCTGGTAATATCATCAAAGTATTTTTCCTTTTCAGAATGGAGATACCTATACTTTAAATCATTATAATGGTAAGCGATTGAATAAATAAATAGTTCAGAAACAAATAGTAATCCTAGTTCTGAGTCGGGTATCTTATTTCCATTTTTACCGTTTAGACAAGAATATAAAATCCTATCTACTATTTTGGAATTGATAGGCACACCTGACATGCTTAGATTTGTTTCAATGTCGAAATAAGAAGTAAATAATGTCAAGGTCCCAATATATTTAAAAAGTCCTTTTTCAAAAACGGAACTTCTTGTAGTATCATAAACATCTGGATGGATGCCGCGCTTTTTAAAAGTATCAATCCCTATTTTAGCTGATAACCTCCGTTCTATTTCATATTCAATCATGTTATCAAATAAGTTTCCCAAATCACTTTGACGATTAATAAAAGCATCATTTAAGCCAAATATGGCTTTCAGCTCATTTACTTTGTTCAATACTTCGACAGGAATTTCTTTGGAAAATTCCCTTCTTGCCAAATTGTCTGCAAGCATCTTGAAATGTCCGATGGTTCTGGTAAGCGAAAAACCGGTTAATTCCTGTTCTTTTTGTTTGGTAATATAAATCAAAACAGCGGCTTCATTAAACATTTCTATTTCGTTTATAGATTCATCAAAGAAAATCCCATCACCCACTTTCTTCCTGAATTTATTTTCATGAAATTCCTTATTCATGAATTCATCTATATCAACAACTGTTTTGTTCTTAACGAATCTTAAAATACGAGGATTAAATGATTTTATGATTTCATAGATGTTTGAAAAATCATTTTTCTCATAGGCTTCCTCGAATATTCCAATCAGCATGTTGATATGTTCAAGGTCTATTGCCGGATACACTTCTTTCAGTAAATCATCTTTCATTTCAGACTTTCTGTATTTTTCATAATAAGAAAGTTCATCTGATTTATATATCTCTTTTATTTTATCCCTACATCTAGTTGATGAGCCTAAGGCCAAAATGGCTACATGTCTAGCATTAAAAGTAAATTTATTGTCCTTCATAGTTACTCCTGTTTTTATTTGTAGTTAATTTTCTTTTATCGTATTATAACACAATACCATAGTGATATCTATAACCTCAAAATAATCTTGCATATTAATCCAGTATATATTATTTACAAATACTAATTTCAGGAGGACAAAATGAAAAAAATACAGACATATAATGCAGATAGCATTATGATTCTTGAGGGTTTAGATGCCGTCAGACGCAGGCCTGGGATGTATATAGGCAGTGTTAATCTGAGAGGCCTAAACCATTTAATATATGAAATTCTAGATAATGCTGTAGATGAGCATATGGCAGGTTTCTGTACCGATATAGAGGTAACCCTTGATTCTGATGGTTCCTGCACAGTGAAAGATAATGGCAGAGGGATTCCTGTCGAACGGCATAAAAAGGGAATATCCGCAGAACGTATTGTATTTACGACATTACATGCTGGTGGTAAATTTGATAATAGTTCCTATAAGACATCTGGTGGTTTACATGGTGTAGGGTCTTCAGTGGTAAATGCCCTATCCAAACTACTGGAAATAAAGGTATATCGCGATGGGAAAATATATTATGACAAATACGAATATGGAAAGCCTGCACTTGAATTAGAGGACGGGCTGCTTCCTGTTATTGGAAAATCAGATGAAACCGGCACAGAAATACGATTTATTCCAGATGATTCTATTTTTGAGATTGTTGAATTTAAGAGTGATTGGTTGAAAAACCGGTTACATGAAACGGCTTATCTAAATCCAGAACTTACCATTCACTTCCAAGACAGAAGAAAAGGAAAAACAGAACAGATTGACTATCATGAGCCAGAAGGATTAGTGGCATATATTAAAGATCTTACGAAAAGTAAGGATGTACTTTTTAATCCGGTTTACGTGCATGGAAAAATCGAAGATACAGAAGTTGAATGTGCTTTCCTCTTTTCAAATGAATTTGAGGAAAATATTCATGGATTTTGTAACAACATCTATACACAGGAAGGCGGGACACACATTTCCGGATTAAAAAGCAAATTCACTGCAATCATTAATTCATATGCGCGGCAGCTTGGACTGCTGAAGGAAAAGGATGCCAATTATACAGGTGCCGATACAAGGAATGGAATGACGGCTGTAATCGCAGTTAAGTATCCGGATCCTATTTTTGAGGGACAAACAAAAACGAAGCTTGCTTCTGCTGCTGTTTCTAAAAATGTTTCAAAGATTCTGGAACAGGAATTAGAATTATATTTTGACAGGAATATAAACGTGGTAAAACAAATTATATCATGTGCAGAGAAATCTGCAAAAATAAGGAAGGCCGAAGAACGTACCAAGACAAACCTGCTTAGTAAAAGTAACTTTTCTTTTGATTCGAATGGAAAGTTAAAAAACTGTATCAGTAAAGACCCGGGAAAATGTGAGATTTTTATAGTAGAAGGTGATTCTGCAGGAGGAAATGCCGGGACGGGACGGGATCGTAACTTCCAGGCCATCCTTCCTATCCGAGGCAAAATCCTTAATGTAGAAAAAGCAACCATTGATAAGGTTCTTGCAAATGCAGAGATAAAGACTATGATCAATGCGTTTGGATGTGGTTTCTCTGAAGGTTATGGTAATGATTTTGATATCACTAAATTAAAATATAATAAAATCATCCTTATGACGGATGCCGATGTGGATGGCAGTCACATTGACACTCTCCTGCTTACATTCCTATATCGTTTCATGCCAGACCTTATCTTTGAAGGACATGTGTATATTGCCCAACCACCTTTATATAAAGTGTCCAGTAAACGTGGTGGCCCAAAATATCTCAAAAATGATGCCGCACTTGAAAAATATAAAAAAACACATAAAGATGGTACCTACTCATTACAGAGATATAAGGGACTGGGTGAGATGTCTCCTGAACAGTTATGGGAAACAACTTTGAATCCTGAAACAAGGAGCCTGAAGCAGGTATTCATTGAGGATGCAAAAGCGGCTTCTGAATCCGTATCCTTGTTAATGGGTAATCAGGTCGAACCAAGACGCCAGTTTATCCATGAAAATGCTGACTATGCGACAGTTGATATCTAATCTATTTCTATGACATATTATCTTTGTGAAGTCACATATGAGAGATTAAATAAAGGTATTTCTAAAAATATTGTGAAAATAGTAAGGAGAATTAGATGGAAGAATTCGTTTGGCACTATCTTAAAAACAAAGAAAAACCTCCTTTAGGAGAAATTGTTGTCGTTGATTTACTCCTGTTTGATGATATTTCATTTATGGAGGTCCAAGGAGTCAATACAAATGAAGGAATCAAGTTAATTGAACCAGTCCATTATGAAAAAGGATATATACAACTAGCTTGGCGGTATAAAACAGAAAGTGAAAAGCTAAAGGAAAAACTAAAGGGTGAATAGCCCTTTTTTATTTTCCTATCAAACTGTCATTATTAGGTTGTATTTATAATCGGCTTATTAAGCTGCCCAAAAATGAGAGGTGTGAAAATGAAACAAAGTAATAAAACTTATACTGAGACAATAGAACGAACGGAATTTTCTGATGAAATGAACCAATCCTATGTTGACTATGCCATGAGTGTCATCATTGGCCGTGCTCTGCCTGATGCACGGGATGGATTGAAGCCGGTGCAACGTAGGGTCTTATATGATATGGCAGATTTACATACATTTTCAAATATGCCTACTAAAAAAAGTGCACGCATTGTCGGTGATACAATGGGTAAATATCATCCACATGGAGATAGTTCCATTTATGATTCACTTGTAGTAATGGCGCAGGATTTTAAAAAAAGGATGCCGCTTGTTTATGGTCAGGGTAATTTCGGTTCCATCGAGGGTGATGGTGCTGCGGCACAACGTTATACGGAAGTCAGATTGACTAAATTTGCAGAAGAAGTCATATTAAAAGAATTAGACAAAACGGTTCCATATATGAAAAACTATGATGGAACTGAAACCGAACCAGAGGTCTTACCAGCTAAATTGCCGTTGCTTCTTCTTAATGGCGCTGATGGAATAGCTGTTGGCATGGCTACTTCTATCCCATCCCATAATATTGTTGAGCTCTGTGACTTGTGTAATTCTTATATTAGTCATCCAGAGATGACAACCAAAGAGATGCTCTCTATTTTAAAAGGACCGGATTTTTCTACTGGTGGAATCATAGCAAATAAAAAGGACCTGGAATCCATTTATGAGACCGGAACCGGAAAGCTCAAGATACGCGGAACAATAGGATTCGAGGCATCCACAGGACGTGGTGACCATGATAAGCTAGTCATCACTGAAGTCCCATATACAATGGTTGGTTCTGGCATCAATAAATTTTTAAATGATGTGGCATCCCTTGTGACAGATAAGACATTGCCTGAAATCATCGACATTTCTAATCAGACAAACAAAGATGGCATCCGCATTGTGTTTGAATTACGTAATGGCGCTGATATAGAGCGAATCACGAATATTTTATATAAAAAAACAAAATTAGAAGACACGTTTGGAGTCAATCTATTAGCAATCAAGAAAAAGAAACCAGAAACCATGTCATTAAGGGATATCCTGCAGACATGGCTGGATTTTCAACGTGAAATCATCCATCGTAAATATTCTGTCTTACTCCTTCAGCAAAAAAACAGGGCTGAACTATTAGAAGGCTTATTAAAAGCATGTGATATGATTGATTTGATCATCGAAGTCATCCGTGGTTCAGAAAATGTTCCGGATGCAAAACGTTGTCTTATGTCAGGTAGCATAGAACCCATTCGGTTTAAAACAAAAACAATGGCGGCCAAGGCCCGTAAATTATCATTCACAGAAGCACAGGCAGAGGCAATTTTACGGATGCCACTGCAAAAACTTATTGGACTTGAATTGCAGGATCTGAATAAAGAATACAAAAAAACATTGGATCTTGTAAAAAAAACCAATGATATTCTATCCAGTGAAGATAAACAAAATGAATTAATCCAAAAAGACATAGCATATTTTAAGAGGGAATTTAAACAGCCAAGAAAAACAAAGCTCATGGACTGTAAAGATATTGTTCTGGATGAGAAGAAAGAACGTGTATCCTATCATCTGCTAATTGATAAATTCATGTATGCAAAATTAATCGATGATATGACTTACGACCGGAACAGCGAATCAATCACAGAGGAATATAAATATGATTTCCCTGTTTATTCAGATGCGTCGGTATTTATTTTTTCTGATACCGGGTTTTTATATCAGCTAAAAGTGGAAAAAATACCTTGTTGTAAATATAGAGAAAAGGGATGTCCATTGGAAACACTCATTTCTCTTCCTTCAGGTAAAAAAATAATCAGCATACTGCCCTCTCTTAAAAAAGTTACGGATATTTTATTTATATCAGCTTCGGGAAATTGTAAAAAAGTCTCTTCTAGTGAATTCATAAGTAACCGTAAGTCGATTATTGCTACAAAATTGCAAAAAGATGATTATCTTGTCTGTGCAGAGCCTGTGGAAAAAAAGAAATTTTTAGTATTAAAAAGCCAAAAAGGGTATCTATTAAAAATAAGTACAGCAGATATCCCAATGTTGAAGAAAAATGCAGAGGGCGTAAAAGGGATGGATTTGATGGATGATTTAATTGATTCGGTTTTCTTAGTAGATAACACAGATAAGTTTTTTTATAATTCCGAGGAAGTAAATGTAGCAAAAATCAAATCCGGAAAACGTGGGTCAAAAGGTAAAAATCTAACATACTATAAGAAATAAAATAAATAAGGAGTAACTATATGAGAAAAATCGCAGGTTTATTGATTGGGTTAACTGCATGCGTAGCGTTGTTAAGCGGTTGCACAAAAAACACATTGTCTTATACATATAATGTAGAAACTGGAGATGCGGTTAAGGTAACAATCGACCGCATGGAAGGCTATGATATGGATTCAAATAACCCGTTTACAGTAACTCTTAATGATGAGGATATCCTGACCTGTCAGTTTTTAAGCGAGGAAGGATATGAATATTATGAAGGCGTCCTAACAGAGGAAAATCTTGATTCACAAGGCGGTTCAATAATCGAAACCGGGAAAAAAGGTACTGCTGACTATATCTTTTATACAGTAGGTTCTGGGAATGCCGCTGAACATGATTTTTTTGTTAAATTGAATGATAAAACATCTGTCATCATTGGAAGTTTAAGCTCTGAAGAAGAGGCCAAAGCAGGATTTGATGCATTAAGTTTTGAAATTGTAAAATAATTTGAACATTTTTCAAGGTTTCTATCATACTACTTTTAGTAAATAACAAGTGAGGTAATATCAATGTACACAAATAACAATATCCAGACCACTATGTATTATTCCATATCAACTGTTGGGACTACAAGTTCAAACGGATATTTTTGTGTGCCAATACTATCGGAGTTTCTATGATAAATTTGTAATTGACATTTATCAAGGGATTACTTCGGTAATCCCTTTTTAAATTATTTTTTATCTTTTTGGTTTACAAATACAAAAATATATTTATAATGTTTATACAAAACAAATGGACAGATATCGAAGTGGTCATAACGAGGCGGTCTTGAAAACCGTTTGCTGTAAAAGGCACGTGGGTTCGAATCCCACTCTGTCCGCTCATATTCACAAAATTGGATAAGCAGCACATATATGGTAAACCACCCAATGCCCGGCTGCAATAACGAGTTCATCTGCTGTAGAGAGACTCATTAAACATCTTATATGTTTGACTTTTTAGGTGGATAGGCTTAGGAAGAGCCTATACAGTGAAATCTTCCTCTCCTTCTTGGGTAGGTAAACCGTAACTGGTAGCGGGCCAGACTGTAAATCTGGTGTCTTCGGACTCTGAGTGTTCAAGTCACTCCCTGCCCACTGGCTGATTGCCATTCATTCTAGCGGGCTGGACAAACGGCAAGTCGTTGGGCTCATAACCCAAAGAATCCTGGTTCGAATCCAGGGCTCCGCAATCACATATAGTTCCTCACACATTAGTGTTATATTTCTGTATTTGGAATAGAGGCGATAACACAGCTGGATAGCAGATTCATAATATTTAATGTTGGAAATCTGTGAATAGGGCTAGCAGTAACGCACCTTTGCGAAGTGTGAAAGTACAGACATAGCAAAATTCGGCAAGCATTGACGGATGTCAAGATGGCAGCTATATGTTTTTAATCTCCTATAGCTCAGCAGGCAGAGCGGCTGGCTGTTAACCAGCGTGTCGTAGGTTCAAACCCTACTGGGAGAGTTTTCAACAATAAAGCCAAATACAATAATTTTTAATATTTTTTGTAATACTGCAGATATAATCCTAACTGGTAAGGAAAGTGCCTGCTAAGCACTTAGTAGCTGTTATTTAATGGTGTTCGGGTTCGAGTCCCGGTATCTGCGTTTCTATATGGTTTTTATACTTTCAGAAATTTATAAGGTGATTTTATGGGATATATTTATAAAATAACAAATGAAATAAACCAAAAAGTTTATATTGGTAAGACTTTGACCTCATTGGAAAAAAGATGGAAAAGACATATTTATGACACTTATCGTTCTGATAGGACAAATTGTAAATTCCATAATGCAATAAAAAAATATGGAGAGAATAATTTCAAAATGGAATTAATAGGGCAATATGATAATGAGATATTAAATGACAAAGAAAAGTATTATATACAATTATATGATTCTTTTAAAAATGGCTACAATTCAACATTAGGTGGAGATGGAAATGCAATTTTAGAAATAGACCATAATGATGTATTAAAAAGATATAATAGTGGAAATTCAATTTCATGTATTGCTAATGACATTGGTGTTAGCGCTTATACTATCTCGAACATAATAAAGGAGAATAATCATAGAATACTTGATAATATAACAAAAATTGTTTGTATGGACAAAAATTGTAATATCACAAATATTTTTTGTAATATTTATGAAGCATATAAATGGTATGAAAAAAACAAAATATGCAGATATCGTAATTTCAAATATTGTGTAAAAAAGTCATGTAAAACAAAATGTTCAGCATTTAATTATTATTGGATGACACAGGATGAATATCTGTCCATTAAAAAAAATAATATAGATTTACAAAGTGTTTATACTAAACGTCAAATCGTACCAAGCAATCGTATAAAAATAAAATGTATAGATTTAAATATTGAATTCGAGTCTTGTTACAAAGCCGGAGAATATCTTTTTAATTATGGTTATTCCAAAAATAAGAATTTTAAAAGTGCTGGTCAAAAGATATTAAATGGAATAAGAAACAATAAACCAGTATATCATTTGATATTTGAATTTGTTGAAGATTAATTTCTATGAAATATGAAATATCCATCTGAATTTATTTCCTCATTAGTCAATCTTTTTAAACTATGGAGTGATAAGCCTAATTGGTAAGGCGATGGTCTTGAAAACCGTTAGTAATCAAAGTGATTTGGTGTCTGGGTTCGAGTCCCAGTCACTCCGCTCGGATACTGCAATATCATATCTGATTGTAAACACGATGCTATCTTCCCAACATTACAGCTTAAGATGTAACCATGGTAAGTCGGACATGGAAATATAGCGTAGATATTGTAAGTCCAGTCATGCTCTTGTGGCGCAATTGGCAGCGCAGCTGACCTGTAATCAGAAGGTTGTGGGTTCGAATCCCTCCTGGAGCTTTGGTTATATCCCTAAAATTAGTATGCTACTGAGGTGATGCGGTACGTTGCACCTGGCTTATATCCAGCGATTGTGGGTTCGACTCCTACCGGTAGTACTTAAGGGCAATTTGTCCTTACAAAACTAAATGTCGCTGGCCAGAGTAACCAGTCTAAAAATAAATGGTGACACATTTATTGGAGATAGAACTCCCGTCCAGAATTGACTGGATGGCAAGGAAGAAGTATGTTTAGTTTATATGCAGATATGGTCTAATGGCTATGACTCTAGCCTTCCAAGCTAGAAATGCGGGTTCAACTCCCGTTATCTGCTTTTTGCTGATATAGCACAACGGTAGTGCAGCTGATTTGTAACCAGCAGGTTTACGGTTCGAATCCGTATATCAGCTTTCAAATTCCTTAGATTTGCAAGGTATATCTTATTTAGGCCATAAGATATGTCCTTTTCTCCTTTAGATCTTAACTGGTGTAGTAATTGGTACTTATTAAGGGTCCGACTCCCTTCATCAGTTTTTGCGGGAAAGAGCAATCAGGATGTTCGCTGGGCTCATAACCCAGAGGTGAGGGTTCAAATCCCTCTCCCGCTATTTCATATGTTTATCTCTTTTAGTATTCATAAAAAGAAGCAGTTTATCTGCTTCTTTTTGTCATCTTACATATTTATAGTAGGAGGTGTCCATGAAACGATTTATTTTTGTACCCTTGTTATGTATATTTTGTGTATTCCTTGTATCCTGTTCAGATAAGCAAATGGATGTTAATCCGATTTCGTATGAAAAATCCATACACCTGATTCCAGGTATATTTCAGTCTATCGATGAAGCCGATAGTGCTGTCTATGTTACATTCCTTGATGATCATGGTAACGAATTTGTGGCTGAAGCCGGATCTTTAACTGAAATGCCATATGACCTTAATGATGGAGCTACTTATGAAATCATATATTTAACTAAATCAGAGGATTCTGAACCTACACTATATACGGATGTCATCAAAATAAAATCTGCAGAGTATGATTTGAACATTATTAATGAGGATAATGAATACGTCATTCCATAAAGGGTTTATTTGATTGATATCCACATTCCATTCCATTTAAGTACATCATTCATGGATGATGGTTTAATGGCTCTATCCATATAAAAACGCTTTATCCGATTAAGGGTTTCATTAAAAAAAGGGCATACGCCCTTTTTATGCCGTCTTTGCAGCCTCTCTTAAGTTGTAATTAGAGAACGTGATTCCTGTATCTTCAATAAATTTAATAAAGAATTTTTTTTCTTTCTCATCTAATACCGTACGTTTACAGTCTCCTTGAATCTGTGAAATCACAAATCTCTTTCTCCCTGTTCCGGTCGCAGATTTCCTAATTTCCACAGTCAAATAAGAGGATTCCAATTCATTGGAACGCCTCACGAATAATATCAGACACTCTCCTGTTGCCACATGTTTAATATAAGTTGCAACACAATGGCCTAAACTATTTCCTTCTGCAATCAATTCACGAGCCGATTCAGGTGTTAACAGAACCATATCCTTATAGGAGTAGACAACATGGTCTTTCACATTGAATAACTGTTCAAACTCCTTATATTGTTCCCTGAAAATATTAAATGTTTCTTTATTTTCCCGTTCTGCAATATCAGCTTCTATTTTTACCATTCTTGCATTTCTTTCATTTTCAAGTATCTTCTGTATCTCTTTATCTGTTTCAACTGTTTTTGTCATGATATCATGATTTGTGAATAGTGCTTTAGGGTATTTATTAATGACTTTACCATTATATGCATAATTCATCTCCAGATAATCCATGTATATGCGTGTTGGAATGAACAAAAACCCTTGTCCGTATAAATCAAAGCACAAGTAATTAATGAAACGCTTGATATTGAGGTTGTATTTCTTGTCTAAACAGGTATTAAAGAATAGCTTGATTTCTGAACTGTTCCTATCACGTAAAGAACGATATCCATAATTATAATTATAATAAAAATTATTATCAATCATACATCGTATCGATGATTTTGTATAAGAATCAATAAAATACCTTGCATAGTCATAGCCTACAAGTTCTTTAATCGTTAAGACTGCCTCAACGAAGTTTACATCATACTTCTTGTTATTCTGAAGTATGGGTGTTTTTACTGTTATGTATTTCATTAATGTCTCATTTTTTAATAAATCAAGATAAACCGTATTTGTTATGGTATCTCTATCTCCTCTGTAATAGTAACTAGTTCCTTCATAAAGCATTGTCTTGTATAGATTAAGTGACATCATTCCATTTGATAAGTGATGCCTGTAACCTGTTATCATCCTGTAAATAAATGGTATGTCTTCTCGTGTGATTTCTCCAAACACGATATTGTTGATTTTAATAGAATCATCCTTCTTGAGCTGTTTGAAAAAGTTCTGGAAATCTTCCATAGACATATTTTCTATTGTCTGTATTGCTTCACCTTTTTTAATCAAATACTTATCCTGTGACGGCATCATAATCAACTGATAAATTTCTTTTTTAAACTGTTTCTGTAGGATTGTATCAATACCACTTGATAAGATTACTTTAAAATAATCCGCAGCTGTTCGCTTTTTAACTTCTCTCTTTGGTACTGCCGGTTCTTCATCATCCATATCGAATAATGTTTCATCGTATTTTTCTTTATATTTATTTATGTATTCCTTAATAAGGGACACATTATCCTGCTCTTTAATTAATTCTTCATTCATTGTTACTGGCATAATTTTCCTCCTTATTTCCAATTAATCACATTATCTGCAGTTATCTTTAACGATCTTGCTTTTGCCCACTTTTTGATGAAGTCGACCTCTTCCTTTGTCAATTCACTTCGCTTGTTCATGCCTTCTACCTGTGGGACACTTCGATCTGGTAATATTTCAATTGTAAGATAGGGTGTTTCTTTATCCTCTTTTAATCTCATGAAGACGACAATACAGTCATTCGCAACCACTTTATCAACGTATGATGCAACACAATGGCATAACGTTTGTCCTTCTTCCACTAATTCGATTGATTCTTTAGGCATTACAATTACAAATTTATCTGTCAAGGTTGAATAACCAAAATTTTCACATTCATTCATGATTGTTTCAAATTTTTCTGAGTTTTGGCTAATGCTTTCTTTTTCATTTATTTTCGCTGACAATATCATATGGTCTGTCAGTAATGTTTTTGGGTATTTCTCTTTCACTGTTCCATAATAACTTTCTGACATTGTTAAATAATCATAATATGTCGTTAATACAGCGCCTGTAGCGCCCTGTTTATACAAATCAAATAGAATATAATCAATGAATCTTCTTGTATTAAGATTGAATTTTTTGAAATCCAATAGATTTTTTGTATGCCGTAACGCAATTGCAGACATTTTATATTTATCAAAAAAATACTTTGCGGTACTAAGATCTGACAATTCTAAAATCTCATATGCATATGAAAGGATTGTGTTCAACTTACTATCTTCATATGCATCCTCACTATTGGCAATGATATATCTTAATAAGCTTTTATCCTTTTCATAATATTCTCCTAGATTTTTTTCTAAATTGCTACTTTGATGATTGAAATAACACAATCCAGAAAGTACAAACATTCTTAGTCCGTTATTGGCATTAACAAATTTGTACCAGTCTTCGATTTGAGATTTAGTAATTCCGATTTTTAAGTAGTTGGCTGCTTCTGCTGGAATTATGATATCATCTGCTTTGATATCATTAAAAAATCCATTTAGTTGTTCTACCCTGGATATTTTCTCAATATTTTCAGTCATATTGTCATAAATATAAAGCAGATGTTTACTATATATAGAAACAAGAAGTTTATCTGTCCGTTTATTTTTCTTACGGATTGCAAAATCATTTGCATCTTTAAATACAACTTCATATTCAGCTTTTGTACGTTTTGTTTTTGTTTCAGATTCAGCAATGATGTTTATTTCCTCTGCTTCATCAATTTCCTTTAATAAACTACCTACATTTATTTCTTTTAATTGCTTTTTCATTGAGTATCTCCTTCTTTTCTTAAGATTACTCAATTAATATGTGAAAATTTGTTCTTACATAAAGTACCCAACCATGCATACTATTTGGGAATAAATAAAAGGAGATTACTATTATGAAAAACAATATATTTTATAAAACCTGTTTCGTGTTGGCTGTTTCTGCTTCCTTGATTGGCTGCAGTAGCAATACAGATTCTCCAACACCTGTGCAGACCACCATATCAGAATCTGTTTCAATTGCTGTGGATGACACAGAACCGGCAACAGAACATGTAGACAGTACAAAACCAGCGGAACAGAATGCCATTGTGACAATTGGTACATTAAAGGATTTATCTGAGGTAATTGATAACTATGGAAATAAACAGGCCCTATTCACTGATGAGAATGGCACTGATTTCATAGCTATTGTAAGTGAACAGACCTTGCTACCGGATGATTTTTCTACGGACCATGATTATGAGGTTCATCATTCTGATGTTATGACAATGAGCATCCCTGGACAGTATCCGGAAGTTTATGAAATCAAGAAAGTCGATGATATTTCTGATACTGAAATCATTATAGAGTCCTCTACGGAGGCTTCCACTACGAATTAAGATTTATCTGCTTTTTTTTGAATGCATACTGTTATTATCATTTAGAAAAATGGAGGTAAGATATGGTAGCAAACACGATTAACATTAAGGATGAACTGATTGTTGGAAAGTTAGTTGCATGTCCAGAGGAATGTAAAAGCCTTGTAAATGGTACCTATCATGTTTCAATCAAAGATGGACATCTGGCAATTCATTTAGGACTCTGTTCCTTTAAGATGAAGCCCAAAGTCATTTCGAAAATCTGTGAAAAACAAACTGTTACCTATATCTTGGAGGATAACAGGAATCTTACATTACGTATTTAAAAAAGCCCTTCTGGGCTTTTTCTTTTATCTTGTAGCACCTCCACCTCCGCTTCTTCCTCCATGGTTTGATGATGAATGGCTGCTGCTTGATGATGAATGACTCGATCTGTGGCTAGAACTATGGCTACTTCCGCTTCTGCCTCCAGAATTATGTTCGAAGAAAGATGAAAATACATGAATTGTGAATCGTTCTTTTATTATCCCTTTCTTCCATATTGCTAAAATATCATACAGATAGCTAAAAAAATATAGCAAAGTGATAACATAGCTGACTGATGGAATCAACATGTATGAAGCAAATACAATAATTGAAAATATATTTAAAAACTTATCTGTCATAGGTTTCCAGGCCTTAATATTTTTTTCACCATCCTGTTCATTATATCTCATTAAAATGTATGACTTTCGAATTAAATAGATCAGCAATGCTCCAAATAATATCCATAGCGTTCCAAAAACCATATTTGAACCAATGGAAAAAATACTTCCAATTAAATAAAAGATGGTTAAAGCATTAGGTATTGAATCGTTTTCTTGTACATCAGTAATTGTCGTATTCTGCTTATCTACTGATGAATCAAACTGCGCATAGATACCATTACAAGTGTTAATTACAGCTGAATTATAATCTCCGATATCACGATATGGAACAAATTTTTCATCCAGTATCCTACCTGCAATAGAATCCGGAATTATATGTTCAAGTCCAACACCTACTTCCAGCCGGACCTTTGCTTCTTCTTTGGATATTAATAATAATAATCCATTGTTTTTTTCTTTGCTGCCGATCTTCAGCTTATTGAATAAACGGTTCCCATACTCTTCTGGTGTTAATCCATCAAATGATTCTATTGTAACAACCAAGAGCCTCACATCTGCCGTTTCTTCCATTCCATATAAAATAGAATTAACCTTATCCTCTACAGTTTCCGACAAAAGGTTCCCTTCATCATATACGTAAACAGAATCACTTTCATTTATTGATATAACCTTTCTATCTGAATAGACATATTTAAAAACTCCTCCGGCTATGTGTAATATCATAGTTATGATGATGAGTGAAATTAAAATAATTTGTGGTTTAAATAGTTCCCTGCTGTTAATCTTCATTGTATTTTCCTCCAAAAATAATATGATTTTTCCTCTGCTTTTTATTATGATTTTTTTTTAACTTTGTTTTCGTTTTATCCCAAAACAGTCATTCTATATATGTGAAATTCATATAGAAAAACCAAATCTCAGCAAGTCTGAATTGATAAATAAAAAAGGAGAATAACGAATGGCAGAGAAAACAACAGTAACAGAAAACAAGAAGAAAGCTTTAGATGATGCTATCTTAAAAATCGAAAAAGCTTATGGAAAAGGGTCCATCATGAAACTTGGTGAATCCAATAACCTGGCAATTGAAACCTATCCAACCGGATCCATTTCACTTGACATTGCCCTCGGTCAGAATGGCATACCAAAAGGCAGGGTTGCTGAAATATATGGGCCAGAGTCTGGAGGTAAAACCACATTAGCATTACATATCATTGCAGAAGTACAACGCCAAGGCGGTATTGCTGGTTTTATCGATGCCGAACATGCAATGGATCCTGTCTATGCTTCAAAAGTCGGAGTTGATGTGGATAACCTTTATATATCACAACCGGATTGCGGTGAAGATGCTCTTGAGATTGTTGATACATTGGTACGTAGTGGTGCGATTGATATCATTGTGGTTGATTCTGTTGCGGCTCTTGTTCCTAAAAAGGAAATTGAGGGAGAAATGGGTGATGCTGTCGTAGGCCTGCAGGCAAGACTTATGAGCCAGGCTCTTCGGAAACTAACGGCTTCTGTTTCAAAAACAAAATGTTCCATCATATTCATTAACCAGCTCCGTGAAAAGGTCGGTGTCATGTTTGGTAATCCAGAAACAACAACGGGAGGACGTGCCCTTAAATTCTACTCTTCCATCCGATTAGACGTAAGAAGGATTGAAACCCTAAAATTGGCTGGTGAGGCTACCGGAAACAGGGTTAAGGTAAAAGTGGTAAAAAATAAAATAGCGCCACCTTTCAAGGAAGCCGAATTCGATATTATCTTTGGCGAAGGTATATCAAAAGAAGGTGAAGCGGTTGACCTTGGTGTCAAGACTGGAGTTATTGACAAATCAGGTGCTTGGTTTTCTTATAATGGAGAGAAAATCGGCCAGGGAAGAGAAAACGCAAAAATATACCTTAAGGAACATCCAGATGTCATGGATGAAGTTTATGAAAAGATTTTGAAATTAGCGCATTCTAAGGAGTCATGATTTACTAAAACAGTAATAAATAAAAAACAACGCAATATGCGTTGTTTTTTTTAATTCTTCCATAACTGATATGTTTTATTTACCTTGACAACAGAAGCATCATCAAAGCCAGTATCCTTTAATATATCAATGACTGTCTTAAGATATTTTAGGTTGTTTGTTTCAAGTAGGATTTCCGGCTCAGACACACTGTTTATTTTTTTGATGATATTATTTATTTCGACATATCTGGTATCTGTTTTTTCAATCAATCTGGCATTTCGGTCAAATAAAAATATTTCCTCATTTTCATATATATATGGAACCGGTAGTCCCTCTTGATAATAATGCATACCATCTCCAAATTCAACCCAGCCAGTATATGGTTGATCATTGATGTAGTAACTATTAGTATTATATTTTTGTATTACCTCCTGACCCTCCAATTCATATTTACATTCTAAATTTATATCCACTAATCCATTTTTTACTTCTGGAGAGGCACATAGTACGGTAATGGTTGTACTAATTACCATGAGTGCGGTACATAAAAAAGTCTTCATAATTTGCCTCCTGTTTATTTCTAACAATATAATGTGGTTTTCGACAAAAAAAAGAGAGGATATCAATCCCTCTCTATAAAAAACAACTAAATATGTTCATTAGTAGGCTGCCCAAACCAATTGCCAGTGCTGCTCCCATAGTAAAGAACGATCCTACAAGGCAAAGCTTCGTTGTGGTTATGAACGGTTCACTTTCAGTGAATTTAAAGCCTCCAACGGATAGATACAATGCCATTGCAACTTCGAGAAATTCTACCGCTGTTAAGATACAAAAAAACAGCGCTACCTTCATATACAATCCTCCATTCATCTTTTATATAGATATAATGGAGAATTTTTGATGTAATTAATATGATTTTCTTATTTAATGGTTTTCACAAATTTCTTTACTACAAATAATTTGATTGTTTTTCTAAATTTCTTCAAAGTCATCAAACGAGTCGTCCCTGTGTGGTATCGTGTCAAATCCATTTAGGACATTTACAAACTTAACAATTTTATCGTCTGTCAGTTTTAGACCGGCAGAGGTTGTGCCTACCATCTCATTTTTATATGTACTTCCTGTTTCATCATTCTTTACACAGACTGATATGAACATAGGAATTTTATTCCGATTGCATGCAATCCTAAGTTTTACCATTAAATCTAAGACTTCATTGTCAAACTCTTCTGTTTTATCAAAATAGTTGGGATTTTTCATCGTTTGGTCTCCTCCATTTTTAAAATATTATCCTGAATGGTCTGAATGAATGTCTCCACTCCTGGGTCCGAACGTTCTGCAAGCAGGACTATTTTGCATGGCTTGGAAAAGTCGGATGATAGTACACCAATCACGCTCTTTGCGTCTACCATTACCCTACCATTCATAAAATCAACATCATTGTCCAACTTATCTGCTTCTTTTACAATTCGTAATGCTTCTTCTGTACTGTTAATTTTCACCTGTATTTCTATCATTTATTATTACCTCCAAATCGTTATCATCAAGTGCTCCTGTTAAATCAAATAACCTTTTTTGTTCCACTGTTAGTATGATGTGTTTTTTCCTTTTTTTCCTCTTTTTTAATGATTTTAATTCTTTTATATTTAACATACTGTTTTCTATGGTATCCATTTTATTTATACTGCTATTAATATCTGGATTATCTTCATAAACATAGGCGGCCGGACCGGCCAGATATCCTCGTAATAAATTTTTCAGGAATGAATTCCTATAAAATTTTTTGAGTCCTTGCAGAAAAAGTATCAGGTCAGAATCCTCTGTTTCATCCAACTTAATATGGAACTGTGCATTCTTGATTTTTTCTAGATTATCTGAATCCGGTTTTTTGACAGGAAGCTTAAAGAATACCGGTTCATTTCTAACATAGGATTTTAAAGCCTCCTTCATAGCGTCCCTAACTGGGAATTGTAGGTTCTTATACAAATAAATCAAATCATAGTCATGTAGCTTATACAAACGTACGGTTATGTTCATCTTTTCACCTCCTATTTACAGAACAGACAAAGTATTAGAATCCCTAATATCCAACACCCAAATGATGCAAAGAGGATTATTTTATCATCTTGATAAAGCTCCACGCTATCATCCTCCAATACTTGTATGATGACATCCTCTCCTACATGTTTCTTTTTCTTTGACAAAATTGTTCCTTTTAAAAATGTAATTCCGTCATCAAAACTGTATTTGATTGTTAATTCATAATGGCCATCGTTTTTCTTAACATCTGTTATTTTTGCAACTTTTAATCCGATTTCATTTTTCTTTAACTTTTTTTTCATATAGACTAGTGCAAACCCTGCAATTATTAGTACATATGATATGATTAAAAAGACCATAGTTCCTCCTTATAAAAATATCTTATATATTGGTATATTATAAGTATGTAGGATACAAAAAATAATTAGCCTCTTATGAACGTTAGAAAATAAAAAAAAGAGGATATTTTCCTCTTCTTAATCTGCGAATGCGTTAAACAAGTCAACATATGTCATCAAGAAATTGTTAATGGCCATCAAATCGTTCTCAGTCAATGGAGAAGACCATAATACCGTGTGTTCTCCGGTTGCATTTAATGCAACTCTGATACTGACTACTTTTTCCTGTCCATTATTTTCTGATTTACTTTCTTTAAATAACACTTTAAAAGCTGTAATGTTCTGGTCAAGTATACCATATTTATCAATTGCCATTAACACGATGTTGTTAAATGCTGTTTCGGTTCCTTGCCAGTCTACTGAAATTATGATTTGGTTCTTAAGCCGGATATACATCTTTCTTCCACAAAAAAAGAATTTCTGTTCTCCGTAATGTTTAATTGCCTCTGCAAAAGTTTCCCTATAGAGGTCTTCCATTCGTTGTTTTTTTAATTCTGCCATTATATCTTCCTCCCTACTAATTTTATTATGAGTGACAGGTACAAAAAAAGAAGGCAGAACGCCTTCTCTTATCTCGTGCAGATCAGATATGTACGGAAATCATTTCCAGAATAATTACATGTTACAAAAACATATAAATCTTCTACTTCGTCTGGAATAGTTCCAGCTGCTATGTTCTTTCCTTCAGCAAATGATTCTAAATCATCTGCATTTTGGATTGTGCGTATGGCAGCATCTGCTTTACCCGTTATTGTAGCAACAGGGTGCAGATTTAACTCCTCGTTTTCAGTATAAATATTGATGTCCTTATGAGTTTCAAAGTAGGAAGGATCATTATACTTGTCGATATCGGAAAAAAGTGTTCCGTTTTTCATATGATGTCCATAAATGATATTGACTGCATCCTTCATCGGATCTACAGCTTCCTTATCAATATATGGTGTTCCTGAATAACTATACTCCTTATCCAGATTCTGGTGGAGATAATCATCTGTTCCATCAAAAACGATTGGATAATCAATTTTGGTACCAGGAATATTCACCCATGCAATGATATCCTCATTAACAGCATGAAGTTCATTAAAATCATAGGGTGATTCATACTCTTCGATTAATTCACCTTCAAGTGTAGCATGTTGCCTTGTTTCTAAATCACTGTTTTCAATTCCAACAAGTGGACTTGTTTTTTGGGCTATTGCATGCGCAGTTTTGAAATATTCAGTAGCTAAAATACTAAATTCAATAGCTTCTTTCTCTTTCGCTGCATTTATATTACTCATACATATAAAACAACCAGCTGCAATTCCGAACGCCGCCAACGTTATCAAAGGAATCCTCATTTTACCATAACCTCCATATATCTTAAGATATCTATATAATGCTTTCTTTTTTTATAGAATAATTTTAAATTCCCATTATGTTGAGTCTGTCATATTGTTTTTATTGATTTTCACTTGTTTCTATATATCCTTTGTGGTAAGATTGGCCTGGGATAATCGTTTTTAGGAGGTTTACTATAATGAGCAGCGCAACTTATAATAATCGGGTTGAATATTTAATGGCAGAAAAAGATATAAGCTTAACTCAACTATCCAGATTAACAGGAATACCAGCTACCACGCTCAACCGGATCATAAAAGGAAAAGTCAAAAAACCCAAACGTTCCCAAATGGATAGGATTTCAGAGGCTCTTGGAAAACCAGTACATGAACTATTTGATGTCCCGGAATTCAAAGAAAATAAGACGAATTTGATTGAGCTTATAGATAATAATAAGGAACTCCATTTTGGCATCCATCCAGATGAAGCAGGAAGGATTGTTAAAGTTTTTTTAACTGAAGAGGAGTCTTTGCTGGTATACCTTTTTCAGATATCATCTTTGGGAGGAAAACAGAAAATACTCAATATAGCCAAAAAAGAAGCAGAATCTTTTAGCCAGAAATTATTTGAGAAGATAGAAAAAAATGATTCTAAGCCGAAGGACGATGCTGGCTTTTATCAGATTCATCTGGATTTATAAGAAAAAGGGCCAACCAGGGCCCTTTTATATCATTAAATTATCTATCGCTGTCATCACGATCTGAATCATTATCCTTTTCTGTATTATCATCATTTCCTATCACAAATGATTCAGATATATTATCTTCTAATGCATTTCCTGAAACATTTTCTTCCTTTGATGAATCGTAATCATTCTCTCTTTCATCCTCCCTGTTTAAGATCCTTTCATTATCTAAAAAGGCTTCTTCTAATGAAGGAACTGTATGAATGAATTCTTTCATCACATCCTGTACCATCTGTTTTTCATAAGGTGATAACTCACTGTAATTCTTTATGGATTCTTCTTTATTCCTTAAGTTGAATATCATGTTTTCATTGTGATATGTTTTTGCCAATTGTTCAATTACATCCGAATATGGAGTATTGGATTTATAACATTCCTTTATTTTATCATGAATCTGTTCAGCAACAAAAGATACCTTCTCTTTCTGGAATTTCATATTTTGTGCAAATCGTATTGTGTCCTTATCTTCTTTTGTCTGTTCATTAACTGGCTTTTTCTCAGTTTCCTCACCATCCTTGATGGCATTATCCATCTCTTTCCAAAATCTGAATTTAAGATCCTGTCGCATCTCTTCCACTTCATTTGCAGGTATCCCAAATTCTTCAAATTTGATATTTTCAAATCTCTTTACTACACTGATATCATTTAATTGTTCCGCAATCCGTTCTTTGGTAAATGTTTTCATATCCAATAGAACCTGTGCCTTCTTGCTTACATCATTATACATGTCTTTGATGGAATTGGTGATTGCTTTTTCCTTAGCCTCAATATAATTCATGAAATTATTCCATTTTTCTTTCTGATGGTTTGAAAAAGTTCTGATTGCATTGTTTATGTTATGGAGGGACGTGTTTATTGTGTTATATGCATTCACAAAAGACTTACTGAGTATAGCAAACTGTTTTTTGATTGAATTCAATTTAGGTTCTGTTAATGTGTTCCTTTCCTTACTCGTTTTTAGTTCCCTGATAGCATCTATCATTTTGTCACAATTCTCACGTAATGTAATGGCTGCCTTGGTATAGATATTTGTATTTGCATGAATTTCTTCACGAAGTAGTTTCAGATCTATTTTCTTATCAATGGCTGCGATTCTGTCATTTTCATGTTCAGATGTCGACAGTTTTTTGTACTCCCGTTCCAACTCAGTTATGATTGCTCCATATTCCAATCCTTCCTTAAAGGAACCAATGCCTTGACCAATATCAAATCCGCTATAAATCCCATCTGCCTTATACTCAGCAATTCCTTCCACTAGTTCCTTTGTACCTTTACCGAAAGAAGCTGCGATGTTTAATGCATCCTGTATAGGACCATACCTCAGTTCCATGATGGAATCTTCAAGTCTAGCCAGTTTTGTAATCCATTCCCTGTCATAGGTTATTGGCTCTTTTGCATTTGTATCCTTTACAAGATTTCCTTCCTTATATACCCGACATGAGAAGTCATCAAAATTAATTGAGCTTCTTTCAATTTTATCAAAGCCAGGATTATCTATTTTGGTTTCAATATATTTGAATGTATCATTCAGTGCATTTGTTATCCGATCATTTGACATTCCAGTACGGTAAAATGGCGCTTCTTTTAGTTTTTCTATCTCGTATTCAGCAAGTGTGCAATCAGGCTGTTTTCTATAATAATCCAGAGCGACCTCTGAGAAATATTCAATCTTATCCTTATTTAAGAATTTGAATTCTTTTGAAATATCTTTATCCAATATTTTCTTAACCTTGCTTGCTTTCATCAACTCAAAATTAGAAGTCCGTTCCTGCTTCCCAATTCTAGCAAAGGCATCAATTTCTTTTGCCAAATCTGTTTTATACAGTTCATCTTTCTTTACTGCATCTAAATCAGAATTTTTGATTTCAAATGTTTTTTTGAAATCTCCATATTCTGGTCCGTACTTTACGGATAAGACAGGTGATACAGTTTTATCTTTATCATCATTTACAGTATATTCAAGAGATAATGATAAAAACTCCTTACCTTTATCATCTAGAAATTGATATTTCAATTTTGGATCTTCAAACACAGAATTCAGGTTTGTTTCATCATGGTCGTGTTCAGCCAATAACTCCTTTGTGACCTGCAATATGGATATATCTGTGAATTCAGTGGAGTTATCAAAGGCTTGATTTTTTTCCTTGATGGTTGAAAAACTGTCATCAACGGATTGCAGTACGTCCTCTTTCATTTTATTGTATAATTCTATATCAAACGCTGACTGGATATTGGCATCCTCGATATAAGCATTCTTCCTTGTTATCGTAATTGAGTTTTGCGGTAAAAGGTTCTTATCCTGTACAAGCAGATGTCCACCTGGTTTTATTCGAATGAGATACCCTTTATCTTCCAATCGGTTGGCTATATCGCGAATATCAACTGGAATTTCAGTCTCTGAAAGTTTTGTCCGTCTATGATTTAACTGTAATATTTCTGGTTCCATATCATCCGCAGCAAATACTAATTCAGGTTTCTTAATTGTTTCCCTTTTTTTAGATTCCTCCTCAATCATATTTGTTTTTTCAAACTCAGATTCCCTCATATATTGGCTGTCAATATACATATCAACCTGGCCATATTCTCGTTTAAACTGATTTAACCTATTTTCCAGTTCACGATAGTTAAACCCATTTAAATCATCCCTCATGATTGGGATTGAATAATGAGATTTATTTGGGCCATCTAGCTCTATATATTCTTCATACACATCTTCATCAAATTCATAATTCATGTCCAAGATTATGTTGTTTCGATCAATATCATCACTGACTGTAATTCTCATATTGTCAACATCATTGTTTCTTCCAGCATGTGCAATTGCTTCAATTATATCTTGTGCATTTAGTTCTGAAAAAGGATTTCCCTGTTTTTGCGCTAATGCCTCATATTCTTTAATTTTTTCCATAAATACCTCCTTAATGGTTTTTGGTTTATCATATATATAATGTGGTTCACATACCTGAAATAATAGGAAATAGCAGTTAAAAAAAAGAAGGAATAATCCTTCTTTTATATTTTAAATATGGCAATCAATAATGGTAATCATAAAATCCTCATCAGCACAATCCAGGAACCGTTCTTTATAGTTTGTATTCCACTCATCATCCTCATTGATTGATATACCAAACATCATCATCTCTCCTTCTTCATGCCACTCACCATCGGGTGTTATGACTGCGAAGGTAGTAAAGGTTGAACTGGATTTTGCAAAGGACTCTTTTGTTTTGTATTTATTCAAATAGTATTCTGGCCTGTAAAGAACAAAGCCAACACTAGCTGGATCTTTTCCTTCAACATAATTCTCCCAAAATGCAATTGCATCATTATATGCTTCTAAATTTGATTCAAAATTGACATCCTTAATTTTTGCTTGATTTACTTTGATTGAATTTCCATCTTTATCTTTTTCTTTTAGTTCCAATAAATTATGCCATCTGCCACCGATTTCATACCAATCATATTTTGATTTTGGATTATATGTAGATATTAAATTACCTTCCTTGTCAAAGTTTTCAGGATCATACCTTTCTCTTTCAAAATCGTATAACTCATCGTCTGTCATTTGTGTTATTCTTTTAAGATTAGGTAAATAATCCTTATCATCCTCCATGATTTCAGCTTCTTTTTTTAGACAATCCTCATAGCGTGCTTGATAGTATTCCCTTGCACTCTTAATCAATTGTCGTTTTGTTTTTGCTACATATGGCTCCATATCGATACCTTCGTAAAAAGGTTCCATGATTTCATCAATATCGGCAGTTTCCGGTGAAATGACAGCTAATGAAAAATGACTCATATTTATTTCCTCCCATTTAATTATGCGGGAGACAATATTTGCCCTTTTTTTATGGTTCAATAGTAAATAAAATTCAGGTCTTGCATTTCACAAATCATCTTAATTGTCTCTTTTTTTCTGTTAACGTACTACATTAATAGTATGAAAACTCTTGTAATAAAATAAAGAAGGATTATCCTTCTTTATTTTTGTCTATATCCACAATTTCGATTTTCTCTTTTTCTTCCTTTTTCTTCTTATTTGATAAGATTAATAAGATTATCAGGATAAAACCGATGATGATGACGGTTCCAATACCAAAAGCTGCGATAGGATTTGCTTTTAACCATTCCATTAGGTTTTCAATGAAATTATTTCCTGAACTATCTACTACAGAATAGGTATAAGTTGCAGTTGCCTTAATTGTATAAAGGCTTCCTCCTGGTTTATCTGGGTTTATATAGGTGCAGTGGTAATACATTCCGTCTGCAGCTGGCATGGTGGCCTCGTCTCCATATACAGCAACAACATCATGAATTAATTTTTGCCCATATGCAGTTGCACTACGATATTCTATTCCGTTTTTAGAATAAGGCTCTCCATTCCATTCAATAGATGATATTTTATATTTATCACTTGGAAGCCCTAGGTAATCAAGAAATTCCTCTTTATAATCCAATAGTGAATCCGCTTTTGATACCTTTGAATTTCCAAGCATAAAATAATCTGCATCGTAGTCTGTTATTGTAATGGGAAATGTGAATGTATCTACCCATTTTTCTGTATCTGTTTTTATTTTGATTAATGGCATTTCTGCTGTAATCAATTGTCCTGTAGAATTATCTGTTATATCGATTTCCCGTGTTCTAGGGACTTCATCCAACCACTCTAAATCTTTAATCTCTATTTCTGCTTCAACATGCTGTATCCGTTCTTCTATCCGTTTTGATATTTTTTCTGTGGATTTTAATTGATAGGTTATTCCGTCCCGTTCAATTGTATCTTTTGGTTTTTCCACCATTGTTTCATCAATAAACGCAGGAGAATCATATATTGCATATTCAGCTTCTGTTGTTTGTGTGTTTACTATTTCAGTGGATATATCCGCAATATGAAAAATCTTATCATTCTCTGTTATGGATGATGTAAAATATTTTGAAGCATCTTCATCCTTATCTGTTGTCTGAAATTCGATTTCTTTTGTTAACGATTCCATTTGAGGTTGGTTTGTATTGCTAGCTAAGGCCTGGTGGCCGCTTCCCAGTAATAGGGAAGCGGTTAAACCTAAAATAGTAAATAACTGTGGATACATATTATTTTTTCTCATGTCGTTTTCTCCTTTTTAGTAGTACAATCAGTCCGAATGCAACGATGAGCCATCCAAATACAACTAATCCAATCCTAAAGTCATCTCCTGTCTTACTGAAATGTAATATACCGTTCTCATCAATCCACGCATATCCTCTTCCACTTGGTCCATGGTCATAAGAGGCATCAATCCTACCTATCTTTTCACCGTCTTTTGTATTATACATGGTGGTTTCTCCAGTAATTTTTCCATTCTTAATAGTGAATTTAATGTATACCTTTCCTTCTAATGTGTATCCTTCTGGTGCTTTTACTTCAATCGCCGTGTAAATATCATCGTATTCTGGAATGAATGGGAAAATACCATCTAATCCAGTTTCGCCTTTAGCTACAAGATTACCCTGGCTATCATATATTTCAATACCGGTACCAGGAAGTAATGCAAAGGTATTGGCATCTTTCTTTACAATTTCAATCTCTTGTTTCTTATAATCTGATATGTTTAATGTTCCTGTGATTTTTTCATCGGATATTGTAAATGAATAAACATTCTTATCAATCATGTATCCTTCTGGCGCTTTTGTTTCCTTGTATGTGTAGGTTCCGTTATTTGGTTTTGGGAATGTCACTTCACCATTTTCACCGGTAACAATTGTTCGATAAACATTTCCATTGGAATCATAGATTGTATATTCTGCACCTGCCACACCGGCACTTAAATCCATTGCATCTGTTTTTCTTATTGTAATGGTAGGCTTTAATGGTTCCGGTTTTTCATCCGGTGTCCAAGGTTTGTCTTTCTTATGGTCGATTACATGAACCATTTTTACACTTCCATCCCTGTTAGGTGAGAATGTTTGATCATTCGCTTTCGTCCAGCCTTCTGGTGCGGAAACTTCCTGTACCGTATAAACCTCATCTGGGTTAATGAATATTCCAGTTGACGGGAACTTGGAGACTATTTCATGTACCTCTCCATCTTTTGTTTCCCACTCATCCACCGTTTTTCCATTGGAGTCTATAATCCGCATTTTTGCTTTTCCTAACATCTGTGATGTCTCAGTGATATCATGTTTCTTATTTTTCCACTTGATGATGGTTATCTTTAATGTATCATCCTTCATTTCTACCTTATCAATATCTCCATCCGTTGATACTGTGAATTTAATATCCACTGTATATCCATATCCGTCTGGTGCGCCTTCTTCATGTAAAGTATATTCCTCTCCAGCTACAAGCTTACCTACAATTACATGCGGTTTATCCGTTGAAGTCCATTCCTCTACAATTGCACCGTTCTTATCAATAATCTGAATATGTGCTCCCGGTAGTTCTTCTCCTGTTGTAATGTCGGTTTTTGTTATTTCAACATGGGTTGGCTTATCTTTCATTTCCACCTTGTCAATGGAACCATCCCTTGATACTGTGAATTTCACCTCTTCTGAATATGCATATCCATCTGGTGCATAGGTTTCTTTTAGAGTATATGACTTTCCAGCAATAAGTTTTGCTATGATTACATGTGGCTTTTCTGTTGATGTCCATCTTTCAATGATGTTTCCCGATTCATCAATTAATTCGAGTTTTGCTCCTGGAAGTTCTTTTCCAGTTGTCATATCTGACTTTGTTATTTCAACATGTGTTGGTTTATCTTTCATTTCTACCTTATCAACACTTCCATCTTTGGATACGGTAAATTTAATGTCAATTGAATAACCATATCCATCTGGTGCACCTTCCTCATGCATGGAGTATTCTTCACCGGCAACTAATTTTCCTATGATTACATGTGGTTTGTCTGTTGAGGTCCATTCTTCAACTACATTTCCTTCTTTATCAATAATCTGGATATGTGCACCTGGCAATTCTTCATCATTTGTGATATCCTTTTTGGAAACCTCCACATGGGTTGGCTTATCTTCCATGGTCACCTTATCAATAGATCCATCTTTAGAAACAGTAAATTCAATATCCTCTGCAAATGTATAGCCATCTGGAGTTATTTCCTCATGTAGGACATATGTTTTACCTGCAATCAGCTTGCCTTTTATGATATGTGGTGTTGTTCCTGAGATCCACTCATCAACAATAATTGGATTTTCTGCATCAGATTTATCAATAATCTGTAATCTTGCTCCTGGAAGCTCCTCTCCAGTTGTTATATCTGTTTTTGTTATCTCAACATGGGTTAGTTTATCTTCCATCTTTACCTTATCAATGGTTCCATCCGGTGAGACAGTAAACTCAATTTCATTTGCATAAGCATAACCATCAGCAGGATAGGTCTCTATCAGTTTATATTTGGAAACTTCATCCCATATTCCATCGCCATCCCTATCAGGTGTACTTGCAATTAATATTCCCTTTATTACATGTGGTGTCTTTTCAGATATCCATTCATCTATGATGTTTCCTTGCATATCCTCAATGCGTAAATGAGCGCCTTCCAACTCTTTTTGATTTGTGATATCTACTTTTGAAATCACTACATGAGTTGGCTTATCTTTTACTAATAGGTGGTTATTTTCAATTTCTTTTCCATTTATAGTGATGCTCCCATCATTTTCAACTTTGAAGGTTACATTTGACACATAAGAATATCCGTTTGGTGATACTTTCTCTGTTAAAACATAGGTCTTTCCTGCCACCAATTTCTTTTCAATTATATGAGGATTATTTTCGTCCGAAATCCATTTGTCAATTATCGCTCCATTTTCATCTTTAATTTCCATTTCTGCTCCGGAAAGTTCTACATCTCCAGTTATATTAGTTTTTGTAATGGTCATGATGATTGGTTTATCCGTCATTTCTACAGACGTAATTGTATTATCTCTGTTTACTGTGAATAAAACATCTTCAGCAAAGGCATATCCATCCACAGGTTTTACTTCGTGCAGGTAATAAGACTCATCCGCATTAAGTAGTCCTGTAATATCAACTGTTTCATTTGATTCAAACCGTAAAATGTCACCCTGTTTGAAATTCGTTGTGTCCTTTATTGCAATGACTGGTTTCTTATCTTTGTCAAGAATTTGTAATATAGAACCATTTAATGTTACATTGGTTCCATCTTCATTTAATTCAGTTGACTTTTTCGTTATCTTAACCTGTGTTTCATTGTCCTGCATGATGACAATCAGAATATCATCTTTTGGAACGGTGAATGATTGATCCTCTGCATATGCAAAGCCATCTGGTGCAATCACTTCCCTTAGCGTATATGTTTCATCTGCTTTCAGCTTATTGGTAATCTCATGCTTGGATCCATTTGATATCCACTCATCTACGATTTCTCCATTGCTGTCTACTATCTGCAATTTTGCATCAGGAATACTTGTTCCATGTTCATCAACCTTATCAATATATACCCTGGTATAGGTATCATACATTATGACGCGGTTAATGGTTCCATCCGGATTGACTGTAAATACGATGTCTTCCGCATAGGTATATCCTTCTGGTGGGTTAAACTCTCTTAAGATATAACTTTCTCCAGGTGTGAGTGTTGTCGTAAGGGTATGTTCTTTTTCTCCTGAAATCCATTCTTCAAGCAAATTGCCATCCATGTCAAGAACCTGCAATGTTGCTCCAGGTAATTCCTTATTTCCAGTGATGTATTGTTTCGAAATGATGACCGGATATTTTCTGTTTTTCATATCAAAGGATTTCACTTCACAATTTTCTCCTAATGTAAATCCAGATTGTGATAGTGAGAACATGGTTCCATCATTCATGATGACTCTTTCCGTTACTTCATAGCTTTCATTTCTTTGGAAAATCGTACGCTCGTTATCAAGGTTCCTTGTGTTTGCAAAATAAACATTTGATATGGATTCTTTCTTTGTCGTTCCATCTGGCAAATTAATTGGATTCCCATAATCATTTACGGTTCCTGACTGGACTGCAAATTTAAAATCGTCTGTCACAAGCAAGCGAACGGAATATTTCGTATTGTAAGGCAGGTCGCTGATGATTAAGTAATCTGAACCGGTTAATGTCACATCAAATGTCTTTTCTGTTCCATATGCATCAAATGAGTGTGTTCCGTTATTTTCGTTTTTCGTCCTGTAGTTATAGCTACCACTTAATGGATTCCCATTCATATCCGTTAGCGTTATGCGGTACGTGAATGATGCAAGTTCATTTGTTGGATTGTTTCCAATTACATTGTTGTAGAGTGCAATCTTGGAAGTGTTCTTAAGCATGCCAGTTCCTTCGTTAACTGCTACCGGGTTCATATATGAGTAGGTTCTGTCATCAATTAGCACTTTCTGATTTATTTTTCCTGATGCACTGTCTTTTACGGTTGCAATGAATTTAATCGTGCCTTCCTCTTCGGTTGTTGTCCAATGATATTTACCGTCTTCTGACTTCTCTGCTTCTGGCTCCGTCCTTATAATGTCGGTCTGTGAATCAGGCATTAAGACTACTTCTTTTCCTTTTCCATCATAGTTGATTGTATAAATTACTTGTTGTCCTCCAGCTACGGCTTCATGGTCTTGCCCTGGTATTCGATTACCCTGTTGTGTATTAATTACAGTCAGGCTTTGGTTATCCGTGTTAAGAGGATTTGCAATTGAATATACATTACCATCCGTTATCCATTTTGCTATTATGGAACCATCTTTATTTGTAATTAGCTCTTCAACAGCAGCGGCACTTTTTGGATATATCTTTAGTAATCCATCATCCAGTCTTGCTATGAATGTTGTACTTCGGATTATGGTTTCTGTAGAGTCAGTATATTTGATGATCTCATCCAGTCTGTATGTACGGCCATCCGTGATTTCATTTTCAGTTAATGTGAATCCATTTGTTGCAGTACCATATTCTTTTACTGTACTATCTGTCAAATCCGTCAGTACTGTCTTTGCTCCAGTAAATGTCCTAGTTGAAAAGTTGACTTTTTCTACTGCGCCTGTGTTATCAGCAACAAATTCAATATATGCATTATCTTTTGGGTCACTCCAGATTCGGCTGATACTTCTACCATCTGAAGCTATCCTAAAGAATATATCATCAGCTTTTACATATCCATCAGGGACATCTATCTCGGATAAAACATAATTTGCTGAACCAATTAAACCATTTATAACATGTGTATTATTTCCAGATGTTGTTGTCCAAGTGTCAATTGCCTCTCCCATTGGTTTCCACTCGCCATCTGTATTTTCTGCTTTGTAAATAGCAAGTGTTGCTCCTGATACTCCAAAATGTGTATCAAAATCTGATTTTGATATTGTGATTGCAGTCTCTTTATCTGTAATCGTAATTACTCCATTCACATGAGCTGCATCATCTGGATTATTCGATATTGCATAGTCGTAATGGTCACTACCTCGGAATGTAAACTCATGCACTTCACTATTTATTTGATAGCCTGCAGGTGGGTTGGGCTCTTCAATTGTAAATGTATACGGTTCAACAATTCCATCCTTTCCAATTTTACCAATCTCATCTATAATCAGTGTTCCATTTCCTCCATTATCAGTGATGATATAACCAGCAATTGTTCCTGTTGATTTGTTTTTCACAATGAAGGAGGCTCCAGCAAGTCCTTTTCCATTTTCATTATTCTTATGTACCGTCACCTTTCCAGGCATGATTTTATTTATTACATTCAGTTCTGATTTTTGGTTATTCACCTCTACTTCAATTGGTTCAGTTGTCCGATAGTAATCCGGAGTTTTTGTTTCCACTAAATAGTAATAGCCATCTTCTAAATCCTTAATTGTATGCGGTTTATAGTCTCCAACCTTATAACCTTTAGGAATACGTTCCTTCTGTTCATCTTCTTTTGTGAAGACACCATCACTTCCAGAAATCCAGGAAGTAACTAAGGTTGCACTACCTGGCACTGTACCGTTCCTAAACGCCTCCTTATAAGCTTCATCAAAACGGTCAGTACGATATAATTTAAGTTCCGCTCCTTTGATTTCAATACCGCTGTTTGACATGGAGATTTCGTTATTCCTGATTCCTGCATAATAAGAACCATCCGCAGCCTGAGCCACCTTTGTAACAACAAGTTCCCTTTGCTTATTAAGCATGGTATACTTTTGGATATCTCCGGTTTCTTTTACCTCCATTTGTTTATCGGAAGCCTGCATGAATCCCTCTGGGACCTTAGACTCATGTAATATATAGTTACCAACAGGGATATAATCAAAACGGTGCAATCCATCAACCGTATCATAAGATACCATGTTTTTATAGATATCACTGTAGTCATTTCTGTAATTAAACTTATATTCTGAAATATATTTCTGTTTTCCTTCTGAATCAAAATCGTTGTCATCATAGGTACAAATATGAATGTTTTTTCCTGTATTTGTATGCCAAATCTGATTTGTTGGATTTCCAGATTCTTTATTTGCAGTCATTGTAATCTTATAAGTAAACGATTCTAATTCAGAGTCCTTATTCCGGTTGTTATATGCATCGATAAAGCCTTCTGGTGCATCAGCTGGAATGTTCCCATTATTAATGATTACGGTTGAACCATCTGATACCAACCATTTTTCTCTTTCATCTGTCCCTGATTGTCTGATTGCTAAACGGTCAACTTCCCAAGAAATTGTATCAAAATTTGGTCCATTTTTTTCTGCAACCAAAGACTCATATACCTTCATGAAGTTTTTATAATCTGAAATATCATCTGTTTCCCATTCTGATATTACATTTCCATTCATGTCCTTTAATTGCAGTCCTGCTCTATACATGTTCGGCATCACGACATTATTATTTCCATCGTTATAGTATTTTTCTATTTCAAGTTTTGTATGGTCATCACTGATTAATACCAGCTGCACATCTCCGGTTTCTCCGATTTCAATTTTTGTGTCCGGTGCCGTTATATATCCATCAGGAGTTACAATTTCAGAAATGACATAATTTCCTGCCGGTAATCCTTCGATATATACAGGATTAGATGTATCTACTGTAATATAGCTTCCCATTTTACCATCTTCATGCTTGTTATCATCAGAAACAAAACCAGTCGCACGAATCCAGTTTTCATAATCGGTATTGTCTTTGTTATCTCCATATATGGCAAGAACCGCATCTGGGACATTTCCAAACGAATAACTTCCTTTTGGTTCTGTGATGGTTGTTTTTGTACCGGAAGCATCCTCCTCAAGTTCTCCGTCCTCATACCGGTTAAAGGTATACATATCAGCAGCATCAACCTTGGAAATTTCAACCTTGATAGTCTGGTCAATCATTTCAGCAGACTGAACCGTCTCATTTTCCCTAACAAAAATACCAACCGGAAATCCTTTCGTATATCCAATCGGAGAAGAAATCTCTTCCATGATATATTTCCCTACTGGGACGCGTTTAATGACATCCACTTTCCCGCCTTTTTGGTCATCAGTACTGGTCTTAGCCCTATACGGGTCGTTTGATGTATTGTTTGTCTGGTCAACAGTTGCTACTTCCTGTGTATCAAATGGATTATTTGGCGTATTTTCACCTGTCACCCATGTATTTTCAATAATATAAGATTCTCCCTGTCTGTAATACAGCTTATTATCAGCCGAATGAATGTCTCCGCTCCCATTCCAGAATTCTCCACCATTTGCATTAAACGTGACAGTCATGGTCTTTGTCTGGCCTGTTGCATCCCTATCAGAATACCACTTTGATTTCTGGTCTTCTGTCATGGTTGAACCTATAGCCTTCCATAAGGCATTCACGGTTCCGCCATCTTTTAGGTTTTTAGGCTCAATCAACCAACCAGCAAACACATAGCCATTTCTTCTAGGTGTAGGGACTGCACTACTTCCATTCACTATATAGTTACCATCTATATCAACTGTGACCTTTATTTTTTGTGAACTTGAATATTGATAATGAGTGCTCTGGTCAAAAGGGTCATCCGCATCGCCATTGTATAAGTTTTCATGCTCCTTTATCTGATAAGCATTTTCATTGTCGTTATCCAGCTCATCATTATAAGCATATCCGATATAATCGCCGTCACGATCAAACAGGTCTCCGCCTTTAACATAAGTTTCATCCGATTTCTGGTAATAAATCGGCAGGCCATTCTTGTCATAGGTTGGGTTCAATTTCTTGGCAAATTCAGTCCCTGTAAATGTTCCAGTTGTGTATTCCTGGTCCGTATCTTCATTTATGGATGCAATACGATTGGTCTTAATCTTTTCGAATGTTTCAGAGCCTGTGCCATCTTTATAAATATTGACTGGCCATGTATAAATTCGTCCATATGTTTTGTAGGATTCTGAACGTATTTTTTCTCCTACACGATTAGGTTCAGCGGCATCCTTTCGTATTTCATCTTCCAGCATGTCTTCTGTCACATAGGCAATACCCGTTTGAGGATCAACCATAGAGTCACGGTTTCCATCCTCATCCAAATGATACATGATTGTGCCATTTCCGACAGTGATTGTTTTACTGATTGCGTTATATTTTATTTCATTATAATTTCCACCTGCAAATTCAAAGATTGGGTCCGTATCTCCCTTCCTGAAAGCAAAGATTGTGAAATCATATTCATCCTTTTGCGTTATGTTTACAATATTTCCTTCTTTATCAAAACCGTAGATGGACATATCTTTATCATAACGGTTTGCTCCAAATACTTTATCAATTTCTTTCGTATTATCGGAGTCCTTTGTATAATACAGATCATTGCTGGTAATATTCAAATCATTTAAATTGTAGTAAAGAATCGGTGTATTTCCTCGTTCTATGGTCTTAGCTATCCACAAACCTTCTCCGGTATCATTTATTTCATCTTTGGTATCGTAAGATAGATCATCAGAATCTTCTCCATTTGACAAGACATACTCCACTTTATTCCCGGCGTATCCCTTTTCTACATATACAGATGTTACATCACCATTTGCGTTCCGTTCCACAACAACGCCAGGGAAACGGTCATCACCCGTCATCTGCATATCACGATATATTTCTACTGCATCATATAAAGTCATGACAGCTCCGGCAATATATCGATTGTAATCATCGGAAGTCTCTATTGTTTTTGTTATATAACCATATCCTTCAAAAATACCATATTCGTTATACTTAATATCAACAGTCTCGTCTGTTTCACTTTCCTTAAGTTTTCTTGCTTCCAAATACTCAAGGGTTCCCTTTCTCCATCCATATCCCATATAAGTACCATTTGGAGCATACGCAAGTTCAACATTATCAGAACCATATGTCTTTATGATTTCGGATACAGACCCATCGATTCTTCCAGACCATTTATAGGTAACTGTATTGTCAAGTTCTGTATCTATATAACTGTTGGGTAGAAGTCCTTCATGATCACCAACATTGGTCTTTATTTTTGATATCTCAAGACGAATTGGTGTATTATTGACATATACACGGGCTGTTTCTGTCTTATCCTGAGGTTTGTTTCCATTTGGAATGGTTCCATCCGGATTTATTGGATTTGTTGTGATGTTTGTATCGTCAGGTATTGCAAAAGAATTCAATGGCATGCACGTAACCATTGATGAAATTGCTATAAAATTGGCCATTAAAAACGAGAGCCATCTCTGTTTCATTTTTTTGTATTTCAAGTTTTTGGTCCTCCTTGTAAATCAAAGATTTTGATATCGTATCTAAATAAATAATGTAAGAAGTTCCTGATTCTGGACTTTTAAATTTCATATAAAGTAGATTGGCATTCATACTATTATTAAAATTAAATTTTGAAAGGAATAATAAATATATATGAATTTGATTTACTTGTTTAAAAATAAGTTTTTCAAAAAACAAATCAATCTCACTCCAGAGTTTGAGATATCAACCTGGCAGAAAGAACAGGTAATGCTGGGCAAACTATCCGGTATTGACACTACTGTTTATGATTACCCTGACCTAAGCCCTACTTTAATGAAAATAGCCCGTGAAAACTTAGAATGTGGAGCTGCGCCATCTGTTATATCAAAAGTCATAACCAGTTATTTAAATAAAGATATCAATGAAGATCAATTTGAGGAATTATGCAGCAACAGCATTTATGTTATTGATATGGCTTACTTACAGAAAAAGTTTCAAGTTATCGGTTCACCAGATGAAGAGAAAAAAAGTTTCAAGTATCCTGCTGCTTTCTATGGTGCATTATTTGGCGATATCGCAGGTAGTGCATATGAATTTGGATTTACAATTGAGCAAAGGAAAAATTTGAATTACCAGACCTGTATTAAAACTGGCAGCTGCCCAACAGATGATACTATCCTGTCTTGTGCTACAGCAGCATGCTTAAAAGAGAAAATCCTTATTCAGGATAGAAATTTTGAATTAAGGGATTATAGTAAACATAGTAACTATCCATTTGAAGAGAACCCATTTACACAGAAATATAAGGATTATGCAAGAATGCCATTTACAGGAGCTTCTTATGGAGGAGCTTTTTATTCTTGGGTTTACTCTGATTTTTTAACACCATATGGAAGTTTTGGAAATGGATCGGCAATGAGAATTTCTCCTATTCCTGACTACTTCGATTGCTTAGATGATGTAATATTGTATTCAATTGCCAGTGCTGCTGCAACGCATAACCATTATGAAGGAATTGCAGGTGCTGTAATAACGGCGGTTTCCATCTGGATGGCAAAGAATGGATATTCAAAGGAACAGATTTTTAGATATATTGTAAAGTTTTATACACCGGGCCGTACTGATTTATATATTTCTCATGGTGTAGCTTTAAAAGATTTTACGATGGAGGAGTTGAAATATAGTATTGGACCTACAGTTTGCCCTTTTTCTGTTCCAGCAGCAGCCATATGTTTTTACTATGCCGATAGTTATGAGGGAGTTATTGATAATGTACTATCTTTTGATGGTGATTCTGATACAATAGGAGCAATTGCTGGAAGCATTGCTGGTGCATATTATGGAGTTCCTGAATATGCCAGAGGAGTTGTGGATCAAAGAAAACCCAAAGATATATTGGATGAGGCTCTAAATATATTGGATAATCATCACCATTAAAAAAGAGCCTTATTGGCTCTTTTTATGATTTATGAAATTAATAGCCTTCTTTGATACATTTTTCAATATTTTCTTTTTTACTCCAATATTCGATTGTTTCCTGGCCCACATATTCGTCTGCTCTTTTTTCGGTTACTCTAATATCCATAATCGGTCTTTTGTACTTTATGAGCATCTCTTTTACAAAATCCAATATTTCATTTTTATTTTCATCTGTCACAAAGAAATCAAATCCAAGAATATAAGGGCCTCCACAACGATAATCGACTGGATCATTTTTTTCACAATCCACAATAATATTATATATCATCTCTTCCGCTCCATTTCCATTTTAGCTCTCTGGCCATTGATTTTTATGTTTTCGTTTTCTTGAATACACTTTTTCTGTTTTCATTGTTCTTGTTCCTGTATTCATCGGTGTTATCACCCGATTTTTCTTACAGAATTCTTTATATGCCTTATATCCATATTGCTTAATATATAAATCCTTATTGATATCCATATCCATCTACTCCTTATCCACTTAAGAATTTGATTTTACCACATTCCAGGTATTCGATTGATAAATGGAGCCATCATTTTGGCCCATGAATACATGGCGGCTTCGAATTCTCTTGCCTTTGCTTCTTTCTTCTTTTGTTTTAAAGATTCGTATTCTTCTTTTTCTTCCATCGTAAGACTGTCATACCACTCACAAAACATTTTTTTCTTATACAAGTTGATATAATTAATGTAAGGTCTTACCCTGAACTGACTGAACCATTTATATAACGCCCACCAAGCCATTTAAATCCTCCCTATCATTCTCCATTTTTTTAATATACTTATTATGATTTATTTTTAATCTTGTTGACATATTCATTAATTACTTTCTCATATCCATTATTGCAAGATTCATAAAATCTCATTCCGTTTAAGCTATCAGGGAGGTATTGCTGTTCCACATAGTTGTTCTTGTAATCATGAGGATACTTATATCCTATTCCGCTTCCAAGTGCAGAGGCACCACTGTAATGGGCATCTTTCAGATGCCCTGGTATTGGATAATTCTTACCAGATGCTGCAACCTGCAACGCACTATCAATTGCATTGATTGCAGAATTGCTTTTAGGAGCTGTGGCAATGTATAAAACAGCCTGTGACAAAATAATCCTTGCTTCTGGCATCCCTATACGTTCTACCGCCAATGACGCATTGGTTGCAACAACTAATGCCATAGGATCTGCATTTCCGACATCCTCAGAAGCACATATCATAATTCGCCTTGCAATGAACTTGACGTCTTCTCCGGCCTGTAACATTTTTGCAAGATAATAGACTGCAGCATCCGGATCTGAACCACGCATACTTTTAATAAATGCTGAAATTGTATTATAATGATTGTCTCCGCCTTTATCATAATTGGCAACACGTTTCTGGATGCACTCCTTTGAAATTTCCAAAGTGATATGGATTGTTCCATCCTCGCACTTATCGGTTGTAAGTATCCCGATTTCCAAAGCATTCAAAGCAGCACGTGCATCTCCACCTGCTATTTCAGCCATGAATTCGACTGCATCATCATCAATTACAACGTGACAATCACCAAATCCCTTTTCCTTATCTGTCACTGCACGTTTTAGCAAATCTTTGATATCATCCGTTCCAAGTGGTTTTAATTCAAATATGCGTGATCTTGACAACAATGCTTTATTCACTTCAAAGAATGGATTTTCAGTAGTCGCTCCAATTAAAGTAATTGTTCCTTTCTCCACAAAAGGTAACAAGAAATCCTGCTGGCTTTTATTAAAACGATGTATTTCATCTATAAATAGGATTGTCTTTTTTCCATACATTCCATATTGGTTCTTTGCCTCATTTATGACCTCTTCCATATCCTTCTTTCCGGCAATGGTCGCATTTAATTCTTTAAAATTTGAGCTTGTTGTATTTGCAATCACTTTTGCCAACGTAGTCTTTCCGGTTCCTGGTGGGCCATAAAATATAATGGAGCCTAATTTATCTGCCATGATTGCACGATATAGTAGTTTTCCTTTCCCAATAATATGTTTTTGGCCAACAACCTCATCCAATGTGTTTGGCCGCATGCGTGATGCTAAAGGCTCATCATATTTCTTTTCTTCCTCTGTTTTCTTATAATATTCAAATATATCCATTTATAATCCTCTCTTTATCTCTTTTCTATAAGTATGTTTGTAAAGCAAAAAAACAAACATATACTACTGATATGATTGGACCTAAAGATTATCTGAATGATTTTTTTTTTTTGACTATGAACACTGCAAGTAGGTCCTATATGCAATTAATCAATTAAAAGAAAGGTGGAAAGATGAATTTCCAATGTGTCGTTAATGAAACGAATCATAAATGTAATCTATCATATTACCCATAAGGGAAGGAAAAAGGGAAGTTAAAAAGAGCCTTCGGGCTCTTTTTTATATATCATCATTATATGATTCTTCCAATTCCTTCTTTAACTCATTTCTGTAATAATCATGTATTGACATATGCCCATATCGTTCCTCTTCAATATCAACCCATGATTTACTCGAAAGCCTGATGGTTCCTATACCATTTGTTGTGAATGATGCGCCAATAACATATGGATAATAAGGGATACAGTCTTTCCTGCTTTTAAGAACTAATGGTTCATCATCTGACCCAACATATATGTTTGATTTTAATACATTATCAAGTCCAAATATTTCAATATGGTCAAAAAAATCACATTTTCCACTAAATTTACTCATTTAATTTTCCTTTCTATCTTGTTTTAAAGATTATGTAGTCCAATTACTTAGTAGTCTTTTAATCCTAAATAACTGTTTTTTCTTTGCTATATATTTTAAATATTCCGCAATATCGTTGTGGTTATATTTCTCTGCATATAATAAAGCATCATCATTTGATGCCTGAATGTCTGCACCATAACGAACCAGAAGTTTTCAGCACCACTTTCAACTAACAATCTGACTGATTCATAAAGCCCTTTTCCTGCAGCTTTCCGCAATGGATATCCGTCTGCATTATTTACATCAGTTCCACTTTCAATAAGATATTGGATCAGGCAATTGTAACCTGCATCCACAGCCACCCTTAAATAATAGGAACAATTGTTTTTAAGGTCTATCCCATTTTCCGTCATCCACTCTAATATCTCACATCGATGCCTTCCAAAGAAGTATTAGAAGCAAAATTGCATTTAGCAATTCAGAGGGTAAAAATATAATTAGAGCAAAGACGGGAATAAAAGTCGCTACACGTAGCAACTTTTGGTACTTTCGCAATATGTTGTCCTTCATTTAAATGGTATGGAACAGTCTGTTCATCATAAAACGTTATACTTCCATATCCGGATGTTAGGACTCCATCATTCAGAAATGCCGGTTTACTATTAATAAGAATCTGATTTTTTCTTTTTGTATCTGTAAAACTATAAAATTCATAATCTCTCCTCTTCGCTGATATATATAGTATGTAGAGATTTAATATCGTAAAAAGAGCTGGATTGTGCTCCAGCTCCTTTTGAAGATTCTATGTATTTAAATTTCCTGAAATTCACCATCGACGATATTGTCATCATGCTCTGTTTCATCAATGTTTTGGTTATCCGGCTTGGCTGCATCTGTATTTTCATATACTGAGGAAAATATACGCTGTGCCGTTTCTAATAAATCATCCGATTTAGTTTTCAGGTCCCTTCCCATTTCCGGTGTAACAGATTGGATATCATGATGCTCCACAATATCCTTAATAGCTGAAATTTTCTCATTGAGCATATTTTTATCAGAAGTACTGATTTTACCATCCAAATCCCTCATATTCTGCTCAATATTGGTAACAACACTTTGGGCTGCATTATAATTTTCAATAGTTTCCTTCTTTTCCTTATCAGCTGCGGCGAACATCTCCGCCTCCTTAACTGCACGGTCAATATCTGTATCCGACATATTTGACCCAGAAGTGATTGTGATGTGCTGTTCCTTGCCAGTTCCTAAATCTTTTGCCGAAACATTCACGATACCATTTGCATCAATATCAAAGGTTACCTCAATCTGTGGTATGCCTCTTTTAGCAGGAAGGATTCCATCCAATCGGAAACGCCCTAATGTCTTATTATCTTTAACAAACTGCCTTTCTCCCTGAACAACATGTATATCAACAGCGGTTTGATTGTCCTCTGCAGTTGAGAATACCTGACTTTTTTTAGCAGGGATTGTCGTATTCCGTTCAATTAACCTTGTTGCGACTCCACCCATTGTCTCAATTGACAATGATAACGGTGTTACATCAAGTAACAGGATATCTCCAGTACCTGTTTCTCCAGCTAATTTTCCGCCCTGGATTGCTGCACCAAGAGAAACACATTCATCTGGGTTCAAGAATTTGTTTGGTTCCTTCCCGGTAAGTTGTTTCACTTTCTCCTGAGCTGAAATCATCCTTGTTGAACCGCCTACCAATAGTACTTTGTTCAATTCAGAGGCTGAGATTCCAGCATCCCTTAATGCATTTTGAACTGGAATTGCAGTTCTTTCGATAAGGTCATGTGTAAGTTAATCAAATTTAGCCCTTGTAAGGTTCATATCCAAATGCTTTGGTCCATCTGATGTTGCTGTAATGAAAGGAAGATTGATATTAGTTGTAGTTGTTGAGGAAAGTTCCTTTTTTTGCTTTTTCAGCAGCTTCCTTTAAACGTTGAAGAGCCATCTTATCATTTGATAAATCTACTCCTTCTGTTTTTTTGAATTCAGAAATAAGCCAGTTTGTAATTGCCGCATCAAAATCATCGCCGCCAAGGTGTGTATCTCCATTTGTAGATAAAACTTCAATGACACCATCACCGATTTCAATAATGGACACATCAAACGTCCCACCACCAAGATCATATACCATAACTTTCTGTTCCCTATCATCATCCAAGCCATATGCCAATGCCGCCGCTGTCGGTTCATTAATGATACGTTTTACGTCAAGCCCTGCGATACGGCCCGCATCTTTTGTTGCTTGTCTCTGTGCATCATTGAAATATGCCGGAACTGTAATTACTGCCTCTGTTACCGTTTCACCCAGATAACTTTCAGCATCTGCCTTCAGTTTCTGAAGAATCATGGCTGAAATTTCCTGTGGTGTATAGGTCTTGCCATCAATGTTCACTCGATAGTTCGTTCCCATATTACGTTTAATGGAAGAGATGGTCTTGTCAGCATTTGTGACCGCTTGGCGTTTTGCCGGTTCACCAATTAATCTCTCTCCTGTCTTTGTAAATGCAACAACAGATGGTGTCGTTCTCACTCCCTCAGCATTAGCAATGACAGTCGGTTTCCCACCTTCCATAACAGATACACAACTATTTGTAGTTCCTAAGTCTATGCCAATAATCTTGCTCATATTCTATTCCTCCTTTGTTTTAGCACTCAAGCTTCAAGAGTGCTAGCCTAAAATTATTATGACAGTTTTTAATAAAAAGTACAAAAAAAGACAGATGTAATATCTGTCTTTTCGGTCTATTATCATAAGGTTGTCTATGCGCTACTACATTATTTTCTTGATTTAACAATCAAGTTCTGCAATATCCAGAAACTCACTTGCCAGAAAGCTATCGAATACACTAACCCTCTCAAGTATCTCCTCACAGATTCCATCTGCCTCCATCTGATCTGAAAAATCTTTATCCTCACATTTGGAGCCATATGGTGTTTTGATATGTTTTTTCATGTACTTACTTCCATCATGGAACTCCAGAACTTCTATACATCCATCTTTGGTTGTTTCAATCGTATACTTCATAGTTTTTCCTTTCAACTTTCTTTTTTTATGTTCCAGTATTTCCCATGTAAAATCAATTCACTTGGAATATACTCTACCACTGTATCTGCGCTAATTTCAGTTAATCGTGATTTGCTGAAATCATAGGCATTAATTTCACTATATGCGACCTTCATGAAAAGCCTACCATCAAATTTGAATATGTCTTCTAGCTCAAGATTTTCGAAGCGAAATGCATCTTCATCACTTTATCAGTTATTTTCATTTTTCACATCATTCCTCATATCCTTATTTGTATCTGTTATTACGGATCCACTTGTAATAACTGTAGCTTTTGAGCCATTCCACTTTTCCACTTCATTATAACGAATCAGTTCATCGGTAACAGAAGCGCTGATTTTACCATTGGCTTCTGCTTCAGCTTCCGCTTTGATTCGGATTGCTTCAGCCTCTGCCTCTGCCCTTTTGATGGCCACCTGTGCTTCTTTTTCTGCATTTGTAATTGCAATTTCCTTATCTGCCGCTGCACGATCCTTTTCTGTCTGAATCTTTATAGCCTGTGTTTTCTGTTCCTGTGTTGCTGCATTCATCGCAGAAATTGCAGATTCCATTGTTGAATCAAAATTATAATTGCTGATGGACATGCTTGTAAAAATAATACCTCTTGAGTTGAATCTTTCATTGAGTGCATCAAGTGCATCTGATCCTATAATCGCCCTTTTTTCTGCAAATTCATCAATTGTATATTTTGGGATTGTAGATTTAATCACATCCAATATTTCCGACTGTGGGATTAATTTATCCTGATAGGAGGCTCCTGCCTGTTTATAGACATCCACTGCTTTTGAACTATCTAACCGATATTTCATCTGTAATGTTAAGGAAACTGTTTCTTTTCCTGCTAATTCAGCCTGTGTTGTTACTTCTTCAAGATTCTGGATTCTGGTTTCCATTTTCACTATCTTTGTGATAAATGGAAGTTTGGGATACCAGTTGGGTGTTAGCGCCTCTCCTGTTGCTTGTTCAAATTTGATTACAACTCCCACATATCCCTCCGGTATCCGCGTGAATATTCCAAATCTTATAAACAGAATTAAAACTAATATCACGGGAATAAAAAACAGTTTATTCACTTTTCGTTTTTGACTTGGTCTATTCTCCTCATATGACTCTACTGACATTCTTCCTAACATTTTTTTCCTCCAATTTATGTTTTATGATTTAATAATGTACGATTTCTAGGTACGACAATATTAATTTATGCTTCATGGTGTGTCTGGTCAAAATATTCTTTTGTTTTTAAAAACCATGTATGTGAATTTGATGTGTCATCCCAACAACAGTCAACATATTTCCATTCTCCATTTGCCTTTACTTTATTCCATGCATGAAGTTCTCCGTTTCCCATTCCAGTAATAACTTCTGACTCTAACCCAAACTTTTCACAGACTAGTTTAAAAATACCTGCATATCCACCACACACAATTTTGTTGTTATGATTTAACGCTTCTTTTAAATCATCACTCATATTGCTATAGGAATAGTCATAGGAAAACATTTCTACTATTTTGTCATGTATGATCCTGATTTTTCGTTCGTCACTCATATCATCACTGATTTGGAAATTTTGCAGGAAATCATCGGTTATTTTTTCTACATCATATCTTGGGTTTGTTATATCAAGCATTAAATGATTGTTTTCTATTTTAAATCCTGCATCACCAAGATCGTATGATGCTGGAATGTACTGTTTACAATATATGTATAAAAGCGCATATCTTTGATAATCCGTCATCGCAGAGCAATCATAGATCCATGTAGTGTTATTTTGAATTTTTGAGTTATGCATTTCAGAAATTAAAGAAAATAGATTAAGATAATCTTGACTGTCTTCTTTTAGAAGACTTCCGTCTTCATTGAAGTAATATATTTTCCCATCAACCTTATACATTAACGAGACAGGGTTTCCATTAAAAATATAAAATGTCTTTCCATCTTCCTCATACCATCCATCTGCCAATCCATCTTGCCAATATCGACTTACTTCAACCGTCTTCCATTGACCATTCATTTGGTAAGACGCGGAATGATTTTTTAGTTCCATAGCTCCGAATGAGTTAAATGTTGATGCCAAAGTTAAAACAGTTACAATACCACAAAGCCAAATCTTTCGTTTCATATGATATCCTCTTTTCTAATTATTTTTCAAAAAGAATATGAAAGATAGATATTAAAAAAGGCCTTCTGGCCTGGTTTAAATCATATAATTATTATGGTTACTGAACTGTGGTGTATTATCTAATCCAAATGCTTTTAAAACAGTATAGTAGACCACCATGTTAGGAATAAATTTACCTCCAAAGAATTCGTCATCTGAGCCTGTCAATGCTTTTGAAATTGCTGCGGCAACTGCAGGACTTCTCGATACTCCCATATTGCAATGAATAATTAATTGTTCGATGTCTTTATCTTTTATGTTCATCACAAATTTATAAATTTCCTCAGCATCCTCCTCCGTAATCAACTTAATATATGTTCCTTGTCTTTCTCTGTCCTTGTCCGTTATATCAGAGAACCAGATATTAAGCGCACCCTTGCAGTTACCTCCACATTTATATTGGATACCCATCATATCTGTTGGATATTCCTGTATACTCAATACAGCAAAATTCTTATTCCCACTATATCCAGCATGATTGTATACATAGTGGAAGGCCGATTGATGGTCCATAACTTTTATACGAAACATAGTTTTATCCTCCACATTTAATTATTTTCTATGATTAAAATACAACTTAATGGTTTCCAGATTTCTCCTACCTTCCCAATATTCATTCCACTGTAAATCAGTATCGTTTCGCTATCAAAATACTGATTGTGCTTGTCAATCAAATCAACTAAATCCTGTAATGAAATTTCATTAAGTTCTACCTCTGCAAAATCGCTTCCTCGATAAAAGAAAATCCGCCCATTTGAAATATATCCTCTTTTTGAGTTTTCAAATTCATTACAGGATATACCATAATCCTCCATTACCCAGTGCATATGGTCACGATCATCTTCTTTATCTTCATTATATTGAATCTTTCCATCCACATAAATAAAAGCAATTCTTGATTTATGAAACTCTTCTGCTTTTCGTTGTTCTTCTTCAGTAAGCGTGATTTGTTGTTTATTTATAATTGCATCATTCGTCATTTTCATCTCCACCTGTATGTTTTCTATATTATGTGAGAAAAAGCAGCCATTTGGCTGCTTTAGTTTATTTTGACAGAGCTTTTGACAAGCTTTCTATTGTTGATATTAGCATATCAACATGCTTTTTTGATTCGCTCAAATCACTTCTTAACTGATTATTATCAATATTCAGTTTGGATTTTTCTTCTAATATGCTATTAATGTAAGTGTCTTTTTGGTCAATTGTATGGTTCAGTTCGTTAACCTGTTTTTCTAATTCTTTAACCCTTAATTCCACCGGTACACTATTCATATTGTCTCCTCCTCAAATTTATTTGTTTTTTCAATATCATCCATTGTTTTTGCTAGCTTATGATACTTGCAAGAACGTTTATTGCATTTTCCACACTTATATAGACTCCTATCGTAACAATGAGTCTCACGATTAGTATGATAATCATCTTCAGGAATTATGAGCGCAAAGATAAATACAACCAACATGATAAAGCAAAAAATAATTATCTTTATCATTTTCCAGGCTCCTTTATGGTTTTTTCAGCTATATGGTATAGCTTCTTAGCATATTTTTTTCTTAAAATCTGGTTACTATTACCTTTTGCCATCTGTTTCAGCATCAATTCTACAAACATCTTTGTTTGTGGATGCATGGCAATTGGTTTTGATGATTTTAGTTTCCACCACTCATATTCCTGTTCATAAGTGAAATTTTCTTTCTGGTAAGCCATACCGGCTCCAAGATAATCACATATAAGTTCCAGCGCGTCTTCAAATGGCATTTGAAGTGGAACACCTCCATGGTCGAAATTGTCCTGCCAGTATTCATAATGATGCCTGTTCCGACCTTTATGATGTAACCATGCATTTGAGTATCCATTAACCTCTTTGCATGCTTTAATAGGAGAACGATGGTTCTGATAATATTTTGCATTCTCCAGAAATTCTGTCGGAGAAAATTTTGATAAATCATGCAAAATTCCTCTTATCGGCATTCCGGCCACAAGACAATTAATAAAAACATATTTCTTATGATTACAGACAGTTTTAAAATGTTCTTTAAATTTATTCATTATTCAACTCTCCTTTTCTTTTTCATGTCTAGTATGTATTCATAACTAATTTGACAACTATGGATCATAAAATACTGGCATATTTATTTATAAATACAATAAAGGAGAAATTATTATGAAGGTCATGAATAAGATTACAAAAGAAACTGTAGACAATGTAGCTGTAACTCCAGATGGTAAGATTCTTACTAAAAATGAAGATGGGACATACGAAATGTATTTTGGTAATGATTATATTATCATTGAAGGGATTCCATCAAGAGAACAATTCCATATGCTTTTAGAGACAATGAAAGATATTGATTTAAAAATGGACCAGCTCAATGATGTCCTATTAGAAACTTGTATTGACAGTATCCTGATTTTTCCAACCATGAAAGATACTGTTTTAAAGTATTTAAAAGAAGTGTTCCATGATGATTATGACGTATTATATCCTTTTGCCTGTGAATATGAATATGGCCAATTATGGAAAGAAGGTTCCATTATGATTGATGGGAAAGATGTAATACTTAAAACAATTGATGATTTATATGATTTTCTACTCGAACAGTTGTAAAATAAAAAACAGAGAATTGAATTTCTCTGTTTTTTTATTATTATTCCTTATTTAGCTTACATATATCAGCACTGATGACATTTTCAAGAATATACTTATGAATAAAAAACGAATCCATACTACATGTTTTCTCATAAATATCTTGAGGCAGTAAATACAGAAACTCAATTGATTTAGTTTTATATTCATCACAATTGTAATATGGAATATCACTGATTGTTAGGTTCTCACGATTCACAACGTGTTCATCATTCTTTAAAATATCTAATAATTTATCCAGATTGTAAATCTCATTATCTATACTTCCATCAATATATCCAAATGATATTGGTATGGGAATGAAATCATAATTTAGATTGGCAATTTTATGTGAGGCACTATTCCAAAGTACAAGCATATAATCTTCCGTCACTGGATAAGAAATTTCATTTGCAGGTTCTATAACTTCTGTTATATGCTTCTTACCTTTGAGCACACTATTGAAATTCGATTTTTTAATTGCTGCAATGGTTGCTATATTATCATACATTTTAGGTGCTTTTATCTTCCACGAAATTGGATTCAATTCTGATACAGCTAAAATATTTTCTTTGGATGTAAATCCAGTATTTTTTTCTGTATGCTCCTTGCCATTTTTATTTATCTCTTTGATATCTTCATAATATACAAAATCTGTTCCCGGAATTTCTTGGGCTTCAATCACACGGTGTGTCTTTACTACGATTTCTGTGTCTAAAATTTTATTTTTCATCATTCTACATCTCCTCCTGTTTTGTTTCTTCCTGTAAATCAGTACGGTTCCTTCTCTCTGCACTCCTTATGCAGGCGGTACATGATGGAAGGAAAATCTGATAAAAGTTTTTGTTAAATTCCTTAAACCGTTTTGTGAATCCACCTTCCCTATATGAATGAATATCGGCATAATTCCAGACACCAAATCCGCATTTATAAATTGTACCAGATTCATTAATGAGGAAACCATACATATTTTTAGGTTCATGGCAGTAACATCCATACATGCTCAAAAAGCCATAAGTACCTTCTGCCCGGCCAATTGGTACAATCGCATCTTCATTATCTTCTGCTTCTGTACCTATGTAATATGAAAAACCATTTTTCTCTAAAAACTGTTCTGTTTCCTCTACATTTTTATTTGTATGCCATTGATCTTTCGATACCGCAACCCATAAAACACCTTTTCTTGCTTCATTTAACTGAATAAGCTTTTTACAGACTTCTTCATCATGAATCCAATCACCCGTAGTGACTAGCCTCATATTTTTTAAATTAGCAGATATCAGCATGAGTATTTCATACCAGTTTGGATTTAAAAAAAATTCTCCTCCCATTATATTGGCACTTATGATTTCATTATTATTTATAAAATCAGCTAACACAGCTGCTGTATCCATGTCCATCATCCTAGTTCCATCCGGAGAGCATTTAAAACAACAATGACTGCATTTTTGGGTACATTTTGTTGTTAGACGGATTGTTGGGTGTAGGATTCGATAGCATTTGCTCAAATTTTCGCATCTATCACAATTACAATTGAATTTTCCATTGCATGTTTCCTCTATGCATATATCACATCGTTTCATTATATTTCCTTTCTTGTTCTGCTTTATTTTAGTATATCATATTATTCCGTATTAATTAACTCAATATGAATTCTTTAGGCTCTCCCTCCGGATCTTCCTTAGTATATATTTTGGATATAATCTGGTTAGATTCAGGATTATATTGTATCATTACTCCTGGTTCGCCTTTCGTCTTAATTAGTGTCGCAATTCCAGGGTTCTCTTTATCTGGATGTATGATTGAATGGATAGTTCCCATTGGCGTATCCACTTCAAGACTCGGGATCATATCATATTCTATTACTTCTATCCGGTCTTCAAAACAACTGCCATACTGTAAAGTTGCTCCATCTGGCCAAATACATAAATTGATATCCTCTCCTTTCATATCAGTGTATTTACCACCCATTACTATGGTATTATAAATTTTTTCTGCTTTTTCAGCTGTATAGCCATACACCTTTATCAACATTTTAATAATTTCCCGTTTAATCCGAGCTTCCTTTTCTTCATGTTTAAATGGTCCGTCAGCTATCCTTAGATTTATATATTCATCATTCCATCCAATCAAAAAGTATGTTTTCATTTTAATTCTCCTATTTATTATAGTCCTTGTTTAGTAAGTTTTGATACTTATGATAAATTGCTTCTGCATGGATATTGCCATATTCTTCTACTTCCTCTTCAAATCCACCTGTAGAAGGGAATGAATCGGAATTAAATTGCAACAGTTCATGACACTCGTAAATTAAATGTCTAAATTCATGAAAGATTGTTGATAAAATTCCAATTAATAGGTCTGTTTCATCATTATCTGGAATTTCATTGTTGACGCGTTCAATGGCGCTTACATTAATAAAAATGGTCTGACGATCTATCCAAGTTAATCCAAGAAGGTCTTCACAGGCGTACAGTGCATATTCATCACCATACTCATCTTGAAGTTTTTTACGTGATTGGCTAACTTCATCTTCATCATCATATATTAATACAATATATTCACAAACTGCCAAAGCATTTTTATCTATTTCATTACATAAGAAATCTAGCAGAACTTCTTCATTTATTAATTCCCTTACTTTCATATCCATCAGCATATGATCCTTAATATGGTTCCTATCAATCCGTTCCGGATAATAATATAACCTTGAATAAAAACCAAAGCCGTCGTTTCCGGTATATTCTAAGTAATCATCATTAATAATCAAGTCGCCTACATCACTGTCTTTTACGGCATACTCCAATTCTTCTCGTGTCATTATCATAAATCTTCTCCTATTTTCTTATTTGTATCTATTATGTCTATATTTTTATATAAAAAAAGTCACTGAAATCTTCAGTGACTTGAATGTATTTTTACTATCTGGCATTTTCTTCGTGTTGATGAATTCCTTTCACAATACCAGGAAGCTGTTTTATGACATCTTCTTTACTAACTCCAGCAAGATGAATCTGATGGCATTTTTCTATAATCTTTTTAAACATTGGTCCTGGTTTATATCCTAATTTGATTAAATCCCTGCCTGTAACCTCTGGTTCTTTTTTTATTTTATCATATACTGTCAGCCGGTTGTCCCACCAACCGTTTTCAGAAAGGGCTAATTCTTCCCTGTTAGCTTTTGAAGTATCTATGTATGATAGAATGATGGAATCCTTAGGCGCTACACATCGGTCAAGATACCTGTTTGTTGTTTTTTCACTTGTTTTTCTTGTCATGAAATGTGGTGTCATATGATTTTCCACTAAATTCTGTACATATGATTTTAATTTCATATCTGTAGTTAACTTGCTTAAAACTTCTGGTACTAGCTGTGCTCCTATCGTTTCATGGTTTAAGGAACGGATCTGTCCATCAATGCCTTTCGTGGTTGCATCTGCTTTTCCAATATCATGGAATAAAGCTGCATACATAAAACCAAGCGGGAAAGAAGTCTGGTCCCTGACTAATGCTGCTTTATCAATCACTTCCATTGTATGATTCCATACATCACCTTCCGGATGCCAGGTTGAATTTTGAGGAATATCTATCAGGCATTCTAAATCCGTGAAACTCTTAAGTTGGTTCATTTCTCTTAGCATATTAAAATATATACTTGGTTTTGTGGATTTTAAAAGAACTTTATTTGTTTCTTCATACACCCGCTCCTTGGCAACAAGTGATGTATTGATTTTCTTACATAAGTCCATTGTCTCTGATGCAATTTTAAAATCCAGCCTTGAGGCAAATCCGGCAGCTCTATAGACACGTAGTGGATCTTCGATGAATGTTTCATCGTTGATATGCCGGATTATTTTATTATTTAAATCATTCAAACCACCATAATGGTCTATTATTTCACCTGATAATACATGCCTCATTAAGGCGTTAATGGTAAAATCCCTTCGTTTAGACGCTTCTTTTGTTGACATATATGGGTCAACTGATACACTAAAATCCGTATGTTTATGACCGATTTTTTTCTCTGTTCTTGGCATTGCGATATCTATATCAATTCCCTTGATTTTCAGAATACCAAAAGATACTCCAATCTCATCTACATTCCCAAATTCTTGGCAGATACACTTTAGTTGTTCTGAAGATATACCATAGACTTCAATATCAATATCTTTATTGTCGCGATTTAGATATTCGTCTCTTACATATCCTCCCACAAAGTATACATTACCACCTATATCAGATACAGTTTCAGCCAGTTTATGCACTAATTTATCTACCATTTTTAAATAATCTCCTTATCTCTTCTTATATAGTTGTGTTTTTGCCCAATTTTTACAATGCCTTTGCACATTATATTATATATAATAACAGTTGGAGGCATAAGACTAATGTTCACTAATGAAGAGGCACTTATAAAATTACTTTCAAGCAATGACGAAATAGCTAAAACGTTAAAGGATTTATATGATGATGTAAAAAAAGAGGAAAAAAATCTTTATCGAAAGAAAAAACGTGGTGAAAGGACTATTTATAAAGACTATAATAAAGCCCGAGATAAAATGATGAAATATCTATTTAAGTTAAATAAGAAATATCATTTTATGGATTTCGTCACCGTTTATGATTATCCCAATGTGATAAGTTCAATTAAAACATTAATTATTAGTCTCGAAATATTTAATCTGGCTTTTGAGAGCTGCAACCTTTCTTAGCCAAAAAACATAAAGCAGGTTAACCTGCTTTTTTACATTTTCTCAAACTTTTTTATTATTGCAAGTCCTATTAAAATTGATTCAGCTTCATCATCTGTAACCGTTATTCCAAATTCTTTCAAGACTAAATATATAGCCTCTTTTTTAAAGACTTCTCGTTTCTTTTTTCCTTGTTCTATTCCAACTAATTTTCTCCATTCCGTAGGCCGTATTGTGTTGAATTCACAATCATTTTTCATACAGTAAGCATATACAATACCTTGTAATCTTGTCAAGAATCGCTGCGTACTTGCATTTCTTTCGACAACGGTTTCCTCCATATAAATAATATATGGCTTATTTTTTTCCAAAAAGTTAAATATAAGTTTTGCCATCTCGTAAAATCGCTCATCCATATTGTTGATTGTTGAACAATCAATTAAATTTACTTCTTTGTATTCACCATTATCAAATACAGCCAGTGCTGTTTTTTTTGTTGATGAATCGATTGAAATCATCCTACACACTTCCATGTTATTACCTCCATAAGTATAATGATGGATAATTTGTAAAGTGTCAAAAAAGAGCGGCCACTTTTTCCTTTTCTACATATCCTAACTGGTTTAGCTTTTCCCTTATATAGGTCTCAGCCATTTGTTCTCTCTTTATATATTCCGGTAATAACTTTTCATACTTTTTTTGTTGTTCTCGTTTTCTGTTATATTGAATTTCCGCCTTATTTACCAGATAATTATATTCTTTCTCTCTTTCACTGTATGTTTTTCGGATTGTTTCTTTTGCTGATTGACTTATAAATAAATAAAACCAGATATATGATAGCGCTTTGAATGATGGCCATTTTCTTTTAATATCCTTTTTCATAAGGTAAACTCTGTCTTTTAGTGTCATATTTAAATGACTTTTTAAATCGATAAGACATTTGTCTAATTTAGGTTCAGTCTTCTTAATCGTTTTATGTATGAATTCATGGTACGAATCACGATAATTATGGATAACATATGTCTTATGATATAAATCAATCTGTGAAATAAGAAGTTTAATCCGTTTCTGTACATTTTCGCAATCTATATTCCATAACCAGAGATTAATGTGTGTTGGGTCGTCTATACTTATGCCAGCCAATATATCATTAGATAATATTCTACTTACAGCCTTCTTGATGTACTGATGCAATGATAATCCGTTAATGTCGGTCACTCTATAATAGAGATTTAATAAGTCACACTCCTCAATTGTATTATCTTTTGTGCCGAACAAACTTGTAAAAACGAGTTCTGGATCCATGTCAACCATCTCCAATATATCCAGATAAAACTTTGCTTCTTCTAATTTCATATTTTTATCCTTTATTATTTTGTCTCTACCTGCCATAATATTTACTAATATAATGTATTCGTTAATAAGATAATAAAAAAGAGACCTACGTCTCTTTATAAGTGCAACATTTTGTTAAATGCCTCCTTCGCTATAATCACTTCGTAATGTTCATCCATATAAGCCTTTTTTGCATGTGTAATATCAATCATGTCCACAAAATCTGCAATACTAAAAATCAGGTTATTATATTCACTTCTTTGCTTGTCGGTAAATGTGAGTAGTAGAATATAGTGTTTGTCATTTTTTAACAGTTCACTTTCTCCAGTAAACTCTTTATTATATTTTTTAAGTGTTTTGGTAATCTCATCAAGTGTTTTAAACTCAATACATACATGTCCGGTATACTTTATTTCAGCTGCCATCTGCTTAAGATTTGTCTTATATGTATAATACTGTTCATCCATATATTCCAGCATTGCATCAGCTTCTGATTCATCTTCTTTTGAATCTTCTTCATCGATATCTTCTTCATCTGTAATTTCCTCCATGATTCCTCCAATACCTTGTAATAATGCAGCAAGTTCTCCCAGAAAATCTTCATGAAATATGTTCGCTCCCATCCCATTAATAAGGACCTTAATCTTCTTCTTATCATTATCAACTGACAAATCCAAATAGGCCTGTTCTTTAATATTCAGCATATTCGTATGTTCCAAGGCAACATCTATTAAAGCGTTCATAAAAGCCGTAGACTTTTCTGCGTCATCCATCAATGTATTGATATGTAAGTCCATGGTGCTTAATTCATCTTCAGTCAATTCGCATACAACCTGCATGTCATTTATTTTATCTATCTTCATCATTACTTACCTCCAACATCAATTCCTTTTGTTAATAGTATGCATGAAAAAAGTAAAAAGAAATGTTATTTCCAATCCACTTCGTTGTCCTTCAATATCTTACATACTGTATTTGTAAATAACATTTCGAAAGGACAAAATTATATGAAAAAAACTTATGTTTTAGATACGAATGTATTAATTCAGGATCCATTAGCACTCTATAAATTTGATGACAACGAAGTTGTTATCCCAGATACCGTAATTGAGGAATTGGATCGGCTAAAGAAAAGGGAAGGTGATATAGGATACAATGCCAGAAAAACAATCAAGGAAATAGAGCATATTAGAAAAACCGGAGATATACTGAATGGTGTAATCATAAATAACTCAGGCTTAATTCGGATTGAAACAGATTGTAGGGATGTTGTCCTGCCTGAAGGCTGGGAAATGAATAAGCCAGATAACGATATCATTCGTGTAGCAAAGGGATTGAAAGCTAAAGGAAAGAATGTAATTCTTGTAAGTAAGGATTCCATTGTGAGAATAAAGGCAACTGTCCTGAATGTAGAAACAGAGGATTATGAAAATGAAATTGTTGATGAGGAATATTTAATATATAACGGCCGCTGTGATTATGAAATTGATTATACTCTATTACAGGGATTCTATGCAGGAAAAGAAATCAATGTTCCTTTGGATGAACAATCCAATTTTAAAGAAAATGAATTCTGCTTGCTAAAATCAGGCACAGCTACTGCATTAGGACGTTATACAAATGGAAAAATCGTTGCTTTAAAGTATGATAGTTCAACTCCATTTGACATATCATTAAGAAACAATGGCCAGAAGTTTGCGGCTGAGGCATTACTTACCAGTGCGGATGAAGCACCACTTGTCATATTAAAAGGTGGTGCCGGTACAGCAAAAACATTTTTAACTTTAGCATGTGGGCTACAGAAAGTTGTTGAAGAAAAAGAATACCGAAAACTGCTAATTTCCAGAGCAAATGTGGCTTTTGATAATGATATTGGAGCATTGCCTGGTGATGAGCAGGATAAGGTAGGACCACTCCTTCGTGGATGTATGGATAACCTTGAATTACTTATAGACAAAAAAAGTGTCCAGAAAGGCGGCCGGGAGGATGAACTACATGATAAGATTGCCGAAGTCTTTCAGCGAGGATACATTGATGCCCAAGCTTTGGGATTCTTACGAGGACGTTCTGTAACAAATCAGATTCTATTAATTGATGAGGCCCAGAATACTTCTCCAAACCAAATGCTTGGCATCATCAGCCGTGCAGGCGATGGAACCAAAATTGTTATCTGTGGAGATCTTGACCAGATTGATAATACAAAACTTGACCGGCATACAAATGGACTTGCTTATGCCTTACAGACTATGGTTGGATCACCACTTTGTTGGACCGTTGGTTTTACTGAGAAAGAAACCGTTAGAAGCAAATTAGCTACAGAAGCCATTAAACGTATGGTGAAAAAGTGATTAAAAAAAGGTGTTCCTTCATGGAACACCTTTTTATTGATTGAATTGAAACGAAACTAAACTGTAAATTGAATTTCCGTATAATGATTATATCCGCTTCTAATCTCATTCCCTGTTGGAATCCCTAACTTATTTTCCAAAACAAAATTTAAATACTTATCACTTTGGACATATGCGCATCTTTTAGTCTTTTTATGATTTGCTTCAGGAATGTTTGTCGTTAACACGTCCCAGTTTTCCCAATAACCATATTCTTTATTATAGTTGCGCATTATGATAGCATAATTTCCGTCAGAATAAGAAGTTTCCTCAAGTATTATTCTGTATATATTTCCATATGCTTCTAAAATATATTCTCTTTCATCCATACTATATTCTCCCTTTTATCTTATGTACTTTTATTATGCTATAATTTCATATGTATAATGATTTTTGCTCTAATTTCAGCAACAAAAAAGATGTTTCCTCTAGAAACATCTTTTATCGTTACATATATAAATCATTAAATATCTCTTCTATTTCTTTTGTACTCAACTTTTTTTTATTGGCCTGGTATGAATACTCTGCCATTTTTTCAAACCAAAGAATGTCATCTGTATCATGGATAGGAACACCATTTTTTTGAAACCATTCTTCTACTGTATATTGCTCTACATTACTATAACAGCATTTATATTCAGGTTCTTTTGAGTTAATTACATGAGTATCATTTATATATACAAACTGTTTCCCGACCTGCGAAAAGTTAATCGCTCTGCCAACTGGATATATTGCACATGTTCGTGGTCGCGCCTCATATATAGAACATTTTCCATTTTTTAAAAAAGAACAACATCCTGAATATTTGAATTTTAGGCAGCAAACTTTGAGTTTCAAATCATCGTCAAACGAAATATAGATGTACTTACCTATCATATCTTCTAAAGGCGTATTTGTATAAGATTCAATTCTCTTTATATCCGGTCCGGATAAAACTATTTCAGTTCCCTGAATTCCATTATGACGATATCTGCAGCAATTTCCACAGCTATTGCATTTAAAATAAAATTTTTCTTCTGCATTTAATACTCTAGCGTCAAGATTGATTGGATCTTGCCTGAAACCGCTCATATATTTTTCACCTGTCCAATTTGCACCATTATACTTTTTGCAGTATATCATTATAATGTTTTATTGTCAACATTTTGCAAAATGGCAATGGCCCTATTTACATGTTCTTTTGATAAGCCTCCGTTTTTGTCATAGTAATTAGGCTGAATCCAATATTTTTCATATCCATAGTAGTCCCATGCATTATCCTCGTCATCCAAGATTACAAAACGCTTTACTTCAGGATGGCTGCATAACCATTGATGGACCTCTGCTGCTCTTCCGGTTTCTGGATTTATTTCTATTTTAGAAAGATCATCTAATGTTAATAATGATACATCTCTTTTATCTGTAATTTCTACTTTAATATATGGAACTATATCACTGATTAATAAACCATATTTTTCTAAAATCCTTATTAGAATGTAATATATCTTTGGATGGACATATGATCCATTTACGAATTGTCCTCGCCAGCTTGATATTAATACAATTTTTGAATCTGTCTCTTTTACAATTTCAGCTAACAGTTCGACCTTATTTTCATCAATATGCGCTGCCTCATGCTTTTCATATCCATCATAAGTGAGCACTCCATCAATATCCAAAAATACAATATTCATCTTCTTCCTTCTTTCTTTTCATAATTATATATAGTATGGAACTTTTATATACCGCAAAATAGATACATTATAATTTCATTAATAAAGATAAAAAGGAGAATGATTATGCTCATTAAGAAACATACCGCAGATTGCACTACTTATTGGTTGAAAGCAAATTTTAAAAATAGGACTGCTTATACAGATATTATTCAGATTACCTTGGAAAAGCCTTGGCTGATTCCAAAGTATGAGGATGACTTTGGAGGATGGAAGGGACTGCGGTTATATGGTTGGCTATTCTTCTATTTTGGGCGTGTATATGAAGGTATGCTTATACCTATGGATTCGAAAGATGTAGATGTGAAGAAGCCTCTGGTTGATAAAAATGGAAATAAGTGGAGTCTTATACCCAAAGATAAGATAGATGACTTTAAAGCTATCAGAAAGAATACAAGATTGGCTTTAAGAAGAAAGTGGAATATTACATATGAAAGAAACTATAATGACGATGGAACATATTCTATAACTCAGATTATTCATGATTCTGTCGATTAATATATCACAAAGAAAAGAGCCTAGGGCTCTTTTTTCTAATCTATAGTATAACACCAACTTTGTGGTGCCCTTTTTATTACTTCTCCCATACTGTTTTGAAAATCACTGATTGGTTTTCCTGAATCATATTTTTTGGGATTCGTTATCTCTATTGCGTATTTCCAATAAGACGAATCATCCAGGTCATAGTACCCGATTTGCTTTGCCCAGGCATCACATGCTTTGCATAACTTGTCTGCTTTCTCATGCAGCTGATTAAATCTTGCCGGAGAATATCCTCTGTACATATTCGATAGGATATCCGGCACATCATGGGTAGTCTTCATATAATCCAGTGATTTCTGGTCGTATAAATAGTTCAGTACAATTGATTCGTCATAGTCATTAAGGCTGATTCCCATTGCCAATTTTACCATATTCTTATCTTCTTCTGTCCCAAACTTTTCAACATAGTATGGCAGTATGAAATATGTTCCAGTTTTGTGATATGGAATTTTCTTTATATCTTTGATTGTGAAATATCCGATAACAGCTCCGGCTCCATGATTTTTTTTGGTTTCATAAACATGGATACGGTCACCAGTCTGAATTTTATTTCCAATCGAATTCCTAAATTCAAGAGATTTCGTTCCATCAAAAATCAATTTGGTGAATTCATGGTGAATCGAATAGATTGCATTCATACTTAACCTTCTTTCTGCTTAAAAACATCGTTATACAAAGTTTTAAGCTCCTTATATTCCTCCAAATAATCAAACGGTTCTAAGATCCTGATAATTTCTCCGTAATACCAGGCATGTTTATCCTTATCTTTCTCATTAAAACGTTCCCACAAACTCTCGCATAAAACTGAATAATCGTCTTTCATGGCTCTTAAATTTGATAATTTGTCTGCAAGCAGAACCAGTTGGCTTTTTGCTTCCAAAGAAGTATAATGGTCAATTGACTCTTTCTTTCTGATTTCCCATGTTTCTTCTGATGGCAGTCCTTTACGTTTATTTTCTGATACATCCTTTACCATATTAGCAACATTCGCGTTGAAATTATTCATTACAAATTCATAATCAATGTATGTATCCTCAATCGTGTCATGAAGAATTCCTGCTATGATGATATCATTGTTTATTGTTATACCAGAAAGTATAAAACCACATTCCATTAAATGCGTGATATATGGAAGATTGCTGCACTTTCGATATTGTTTATCATGGGCCTTGGCTGCTATTTTAATTGCCTTATAAATGTAATCCTTACTTAACATATTCTTCTCCTTTAATATTTTTAACTCTATTATGCTAAAAATCCGAAAAAGATAAACAATGCTAATTCACACAAAAAAGAGCAGTTGTTAAATCTGCTCTTTTTCCAGTAGTTCCATGAATTCCTTTCCAGTTATTGTTTCATGTTTGATTAAGTGTTCTGCCAAATCATCCATCTCCTCTCTATGTTCCTGGATGATGGTTTTCGCCTTTTCATAAGAATCCTTTAATATCCGCATTACTTCTTCATCAATTTTCTCGGCCATTCCCGGACTGCAATTTAAAGTTGTTCCATTTGACAGATATGGATTTTCATGATCGACCAGTCCAATCAAACCAAATTTATCACTCATACCATATTCAGTAATCATCGATTTTGCCAACTTCGTGGCTTTTTCGATGTCATTGGAAGCACCTGTTGTAATGGAATTAAATACAACTTCCTCTGCAGCCCTTCCTGCCAGCGTTGTAATAATCATTTCTTGTAATTCATTTTTTGTGTGTAGGTAACGTTCTTCCTCAGGCGACTGCATGACAAATCCCAATGCACCCTTTGTTCTTGGAATAATTGTGATTTTCTGAATCGGTTCTGTATGTTTCTGCAATGCCGTGACTAATGCATGGCCGATTTCATGGTATGCAACTATCCTTTTTTCATCTTCACTTAACACCCTTGTTTTCTTTTCCTTTCCAACAAGTACAATTTCAATTGCATTCATGAGATCCTTTTGAGAAACGGTTATATTTCCTCTTTTTACAGCATCAATCGCAGCTTCATTGATTATATTTTCAAGGTCAGCACCAGAAACTCCAGATGTTGCAAGAGCAACCTTTTCAAAATCCACATCATCCGATAATTTGACGTTTTTAGCATGCACTTTTAAAATGTCAATGCGCCCTTTTAAATCAGGTACATCTACAATAACGCGGCGGTCAAATCTTCCTGGTCTTAACAATGCTTTATCCAAAATTTCAGGCCGGTTTGTAGCACCAAGGACTACAATTCCTTTTGAGGCGTCAAAGCCATCCATTTCAGATAGCAATTGATTTAATGTATTTTCCCGTTCGTCGTTTCCATTCTTGGTGTCCCTTTTTCTTCCAATCGCATCAATCTCGTCAATGAATATGATACATGGTGCATTTTTCTTTGCCTGCTTAAACAGATCACGGACACGTGAAGCTCCAACACCTACATACATCTCAACAAATGAGGAACCTGTAAGCGAATAAAAAGGGACTCCCGCTTCTCCAGCCACTGCTTTCGCCAGTAATGTCTTACCTGTACCTGGAGGACCCACTAATAGTGCACCTTTTGGAAGCTTAGCTCCGATTTCATTGTACTTTTTTGGATTATGTAAAAAATCAACTAACTCTGCAAGTGATTCCTTTGCTTCGTCTTCTCCTGCAACATTTGCGAATGTAATTGTTTGCTCCGATGGTTTATACTCTTTTGCATTGGAATTAGCTGCACTCATAATCCCATTTTTCCCAGACAACATTTTTTTATAGAACACAATTAATATGATTAATGGAAGAAAATTAAGTAAAATACTAAAGAAAATACTATTTGGTGAGTATACATCTTCAAATGATACTCCGCTTTCAATTAACCGGTTGACTAAATCAGGATCATCAAACTTTCTGGTTTGATATTGAGTAACTATTCCATCTTGCGCCTTAGTCTGTGCAATAATATAATCGCCTTTCACTTTAACACTTTCAATATTGCTACTATCAATTTGCTGTAAAAATTCGTCATATGTGATCTCCTCGGTTTTTACATTTCTGAATAATGTGTTTGACATATTCATAATTGTTAAAAAGATGAATATGATTAAACATGTTTTTAATACTGATGGCTTTTTCATTGAGTTTTTCTTGTCTCCTTTTCTCTTATTTTCCTTATCTGAATTAGTATGCACAATTCTCTCTTTAAATAATGAAAAAGGATCTATTGACCCTTTTTAATGTGAATTCTGTTCTTCCATATTTATAGTTTCTTCTGTTGGCATATATTCATATCCTGGTCCAGATTTACTTTTTTCAATCCACGTCCCATCAATCAACTGAACCATTTCCTCTGTCGGCTCAGACTCTGTTCCTTCTATTAGCATTTCTGATTCAGGTGGAACTTCTTCTAATGGTTCCACTGGCTCTGATTCTAAATCTGCTACTGAAGAACTAGCTATATCCAAATCCGTACTTTCTGGAGTGTATAATACTCTTCTATCCTTCTGGATTGTAGATACAATGTTTATAAATGGATTTCCATGCCATTCCACACCTCCTCCATAACTGATATCTGAATCAATTGTTATGTATCCATATAGTAAATCCAATGCCATTTGTGGTTCTGCCTTTAGATACCTTTTTGTTGTACCCTTAAATGATTTTCCGACTTTTTGTTGTGCAAGTACTGTATTCCTTAATCGATATATGTATCTTATCATTTCTTCATCTGACATATCCGGTGATAGATTATTAATAAAGAGATTGGGCTGCGTTCCACAGTTTACATTAACAGAGAACATCGCGGCGGATACAGCAATGTTCCTCTCATCAAGATTAAATCCGGCCGAATTAAGTTTTTCCTCAAACCCGGCCCAATATCGGTTTGTCATAAATTCAAGTTGATCTGTTATTGCCGTTTCATAATCAGCTTCCATCGCATCTAAGAAAGCATTGCCTATTACCTCATTTCTTTTTAGTTCAGGATTACCATTTCCATAATTTAAATAATCAGAAAAAGCGGGCCACAATTCTGGATGTTTACCATAAGCAAATTTCATGAAGCTCGCTAAATCATACCGATAATCAAACTGACATATTCCATATGCACTACCATTGTCTCCATTTTTTACTGCTGCCATATTTGACATTCCGGAGGTTTCTCCAGCAATACATAGCATATACAGTTCCGCAGGATATCCAGCGATATTTAATCCACTTAACTGCCCGGGTTCTGTATTTGGGTCTTTATTCCACTCGAAGTCATTATCATCATAGCCATTTATCTGTGGTTCTTTCATATACACACCATCTTCATTGACATAATAACCATCTGGTGTTCGCTCATCAGCATACATCCGGCCATCTTCACCAAAATAAAACCAGTAGCTATTTCCATCTTCCGATAGAATTTCTTTCCAACCAACTGTATATATTCCATCTTCTAAGTAATACCACACCTCATTATCGTTTATCCATCCTTCTTCTGAGGCTCCATCCGCACCAAAATAGTACCATTTATCAGAGGCTTCATCAAAATACCATCCCGTCTTCATATATCCATCTTCATCAAAATAATACAGATCGTTTCGTATTACTGCAAATGAATTTGTTACTGGTCTGTTATCCATATAATACTTTGTACCAATCTCGTCTACTTTAAAGCCAGTATATATTTCTACCTTATGGTTCTTTATATTACTTGGTGTTGAAACATTTTTATCTTCCTGAATTGCATTTGAAGAAGATGCCGTTATTATTTCCGTATCCGCTTTTAATGTGTCTTGAATTTCTGCAGACGATAATATGGTAGTCCCAAGTATTATGATTAGTAAAATGGTTATACTGCTCTTTTTCTTTATGATATCCTTGTAATCCATATATTCCTCCTATGTTTTTATAATGAAAGGAATTATGCATTTCGCAAAAAAAACAGGAATTACATGGAGTAATTCCTATTTAAAGAATATAATAAACTCAATTTTATGAATTAGCTATTTTAAGAATGATTGATTTTATTTTAGTTACTCCATATATTTTTTCATATACTGCCACAATTTTATCCGCCATCGTGATTGACCATCCAATTCTGCTTGTAGGAATTCTTCCAATCGGAAACATATGTGATAGGATGGCATTCTCCTCTTCCTTGGATAAATTCCATTTCTTTGAATTTTCGATTGCTTCTTTTGGATGATAGAAAATGTAAAGTCCTTCATGGTCATTTTTCTTATTATAATCCACCATACAGAAGTCATGAAGAAGGGCAGCCTTGATTGCCTTCTTTTGGTCCGCATTTAGTTTATCAGCAATTTTTCCTGTAAGTAATGCCACTCGGATACTATGGTCATATGTATTTGTGAATGTATGTCTTTGGATTGATTTTAATTTTTGATAATCTTCATCATTGGTAATATATGAATAATCTTTTAGTAATCTGATTGAATCATTTGATAAATTCATTCTTATCCCTCCCAAATTTTATTATGTATGATTCAAAAAATATTTATTTCGTCTTGATTCAAACATTATAGATTTGAGGAGGAGTCTATGAAAAAATTAATTTTGATTGGCGGTGTTCCTGGTACAGGAAAAACCACTTTAGCCTACCAGACGGCTATTGAGCAGCACATTGATAAAGTCGTAAGTGTTGATATCCTCAAAGGATTATTTCAGTTATATCACACCAAAGAAGAAAAACCTTATCTTTATACTACGACACATGAAGCGTATCAACTTGAACATACAGATGTCATTACTGGATATATAAGACATTGTGATTGTATGCAGAATTTGTTATTTGATTACATTCCATATTTAATGAATGATGAAGTTGCCATCATGGAAGGTGCGCAGCTAACGCCTTCTTTTCTTGACAAATTAGTATCCTATGATTTTAAAACCGAGTATATCCATTTATGGCTGAACAAGGATGAACTTTTAACTCGCTATGCAGAGAAAAGTAAAATGAGAACCTATGGCTGGAAAGAAAATATTGATTCAATTTTATCGATTCAGGACTACTTAGGCTCTGAATGCGAATTATTTGAAAACAAAAACCATGGAGGTAATTATGAAATATTATATTTATAATAATGAGACATGTGCCAGAGTTAACCTGTATGGTTCTGACATCGAACAGCTATTCCATATAAACGGTTGGAGTAAAACAAAGGATATAAGGATGGCTAATATTGTGATTGTAAACACATGCAGTTTCCTTAAGAGCAAGGAAAACTATTTCCTTAATCTAATAAAGAAAATTCATTCTAATTTAAGGCCAAAACAACGGATATTGATTATCGGTTGTCTTGGTTCAATCTGCCGAAATGACATACTGAAAATCAATCCTGATATTTTAATCTTCGGACGGGATAAAAGTGAAATAAAGACATTTTTCGACTTCACGGAAGATACACAGGCATCTGCCGTACATATAAAAGAAGATATACCGTTAAATAAACGGGTCCTTAATTTCTTAAACGATACACTGATTCATAGCAAACATATAGAATTCCGATTAAAGAAAGAAAATGTATGCTATATCCAAATATCAACCGGTTGTAGAGGAGTCTGTACCTATTGCAGTGAAAAATTTACAACAAAGCTTCACAGTACTCCTATTTCAGAGATCATCATGGCAATTAAAAAAGGAATCAGAAATGGGTATACTTTGTTTTCATTAAGTTCTGATGATGCCTCTGCTTATGGATATGATATAGGGACTAATTTAGATAACCTTCTTTCAGAAATCATAAAAATAGATAATAAAGAAATCTCATTTATTATACCTGAATTCAATCCAAACGGAATTACCGAAAAAACAATAGAACTGCTTAAGGATCCACGCTTTTTATATATAACCATACCAATCCAATCCGGTAGCCAGAAGATCCTTGACCGGATGAAACGGCCCTATATGATTCAGGATGTCGTAAACAAAATAAGACGAATCAAAAAAAACAATCCAAATATAATGATTAATTCCCATTTGATAGTAGGGTTTCCAGGTGAAACAGAATCTGATTTTGCAAAAACCATGATATTAGTACAGACAGGTTTTTTGGATCGTGTGAAAGTTTTTAAATATAGTAAAAGACCTGGAACGGAAGCAGCTAACTATCCAAATCAAATAAGTGAACAAAAAAAGGAAGAACGAGCAATAGCCTTACTGAAAGCAATCAAAAAAATGAATTTAAAGAAAAAGTCACTCACTAATTTAATATTAAATATGGATCAAATAAAATAGAAGGAGGTATTATGAGCTTAGATTATATAAAAGACATGGATGATAATTTTTGGATTGTCACTTATCAATATAATCATGATTTCTATGGCTATCCTGTTTATATGGTTGATGAGCATGGTGACCGTCATCATCCAGAGAGTGGATTAACATATAAAAAATGTTTAGAGTCTTACAAAAAAATACCTAATCATTATAAATGTATATATCATCCAAAAGATTGTTATGTGGCACAAAAAGATAATTTACCTGATATTTGGAAAAAGTTCATAGAGGCATTACATATAATTAGCATAGATGATTCCAGTTTAGGAATTTTCGGTTCAACCTTATGTGGTTTTCCAGTTATCAAAGATGTGGATTTTATAATATATGGAAAAGAGAATTTGGAAAAATATCATGAAAACCAATTATTTGTAAAAGCTTATATGGGTGCTGACTATATTTCAAAAGAGCACGTAGAATATCAATATGAAAAGTACAAACATTTGTATTCATCTAAAATGGATTTAAAGCATATCTTGTCAAACAATTGGAGTGGTCTACAATTAAGTAACGGAGTCCTATCGACACCACGCTTTATTATTGATGAGAATTTTGATATACCTGAAATAACGGGTGGCAATGAAATGATAGTCGGGACTGTATACAATAGCCTTACTTCCTCATGTGCACCTAAAGTCTTTAATGTTACTACAGAAAAAGGCAATTATACAGTAGTTACACCGTTTTGGATGCTTCAAAGTTGTGTTCGGGATGATGATAAAATAAAATTGTTCGGAAAAATTGATCATGTAAAAAAAATAATATTACTCATAACAAAAGAACATTATCTTCAATATGAATAAAAGAAAGGGAGGAATAATCCTCTCTTTCTATGATTTCTCAAACACTTCTATCTGTTTTAGTTTTCTATAATCCACTACTATTTCGTTTTCATATTTAAAATAGGCGAGCACATCTTCTTTCTTAATAACTGCTTGGTAGATAATTCCTTCCTCTGAAAATCTATTCGCAAAAAATCTTGCTACTGAAATATCTGGTGTCCATGAAAGTCCTTTAATTGGATGACCAGTTGTCCTATTAACTCCTCTATACACGGTCACATTATCTTCTAGATTGTTGAAAATAAGTAATTCTTCTTCGTTCATTAATTCTTCTGGTTTGTACTTTTTAAAATAGTTAACGTACTGATTCCTTGTTATATTGGCATCAACATTCACAGTTTCTGTACTTAACCACAGCGTCTTTAAAAATTGTGCTGCATCCTCATCTGAAGCCAGATGATTTGTATATTTAAAAAATGCGGAACGATATGGTTTCGTTATTAGAACAGAAAAATCAGAATATTTTTTTATACGCTTAATCCTTTCTTTACATATTTCAATAAATCTTTCATGATTCTCTATTTTTGTAATATCGATGATACTGCCATCCGGATATCCTAAATATGGAGAATCTGTATATGGATGAGAAACAATAAAACCAATATCTGTCGGTTTGATATCACAATATATAAAAGTCTCTGCGACTTCTTTTATTTTTTCCAGTCTTGTAATCTTTTTCATTTATTTGTTTTCTCTAACCATATTCTAATTAAAACAGTATTTATGTAATGCAGTATACTATATATAACAACGAAAATCAATGTATTATTGGATTTGTCGGAATCATGATAATATAAAATAGGCCATGTGGCCTATTTTTCTTTTCCAATTAATTTATCAGGTTTTATGATATGAAAAGCTCACTCAAGGTGAGCTTTTCGTTATCTTGTGATTACTACACCATTTACCGTCCATTCGCCGTTTTCATTCACCATATATCCGTCCGGTGTCTGGCAGTTTCTAAACAGTCTGCCTCGTGTTCCATCGGATGCTGTATTAAAATAGTAACATCTTTCAAGTCCATCTGCACCTTTAACCCAGTTCCATCCTGTGAACATACGTCCAAGTGTGTTATCCGATACTGGGTTCAAGTAGTAAAGATTTCCGTCTGCTGGGTCAACAAACCAGCCTGTCAGCATGAATCCGTCTGCGTCAAATCTGAACCAGTCGAATGTACTCTGTCCTAACTTTGTATCAGCATATGGGTTTGATACTGCAGCCCATTCGTTTGCGTAAGTTCTTCCAGATGTAAATAACCATTTTCCGTTAGCAGCCTGTGTCCACTGACCTGACACAACATAAGATGGAAGTGTGGTATTTTGGGTCTTAGTACCCGAAGGTGTTACTCCAGTGGAACCTCCGCCACCACCGCTACTGTGGCCACCGCCACCACCTCCTCCGCCACCACCTGATGACGAATACGTGTTATCGATATATTTAAGGTTAATCTTTACATTGCACTGGTCTGCCATTCTTCCGTCGTTCGAAGATGCTGAAATAATGGCATTGGTCGTGGATATATATTTTGAGCCATTTTCGTAATATGGATTCCTAATGGCATTCTTAATGAATGCGGATGCTTCATTGTTAAATGTTGTTGCATCGGTTTTTGAAGGTGTCACAAATTTAATATTACCATCCTGGTCAACCGTTAATAGGGTGCCATCGGATGTTGTGAATACGATTCCTTTTTCATTCTCATCTGCTGAATTTATGATGGCTGAAACAGCTGTCCCTAAATCGCCACTGAACGTATAGGTTGGGTTTGAACGGTTTCCTGTAGCAGTCAGGGTCACATTCATCTCTTTTGAATTCTCGCTCATTTCAACATCTTCATATTTGAAGTTGACTAGTACATTGCAGCTATCCTTTATTGTGCCTTCTTTATTGGCTACATTAATTGCGACTCTCTTCTGTCCGGCATATTTGCCTTCTGATACAATCTGGCTCATCCAGTCTGCATTTATGATTGGTTCAATGTTTCCAGCATCATCGACTTTTACGATAGATGCGTCTTCGCTGGTCCAGTATGGATTGTTATCTAATCCAGGTTCTACATATACTTTTGCATTGAGCTTACGGATATCGTTTCCGCTCCAGAATACGCTTGGATTATTGGTCCTTGATGTCTGTGTCAATACAATATCATATACCTGCTCATTCTTATCTACAATCGCCTGATCATATCTGAAATTAACCGTAATCTGGCAAGTATCGGCAGTTGCTCCTGTAACCGGATGTGATGCTGTAATTGTTGCTGTCTTCGTACCGCTATGGGCTGTATCTCCATAAACCTGTGCACTCTCAATCATTTCTTTCATCCATGTTTCCTTGTTAATGGATACGTTTCCGTCTGCATCAACCGTCACAACACTTTCGTCAGAAGATGACCACTTAGGAGTTACGTCTTTTCCGCTTTCATCATAGATATGGGCAGTCAGTTTGATTGATGAATCTCCTGTCCAGTGTGATTTTGAGGAATTGGTCTGGCTATCCTGTGTATAAACCACATCAAAGGTTTCTGAATCAGACTCAATCACAGCTTTGTCATATCTAAAGTTGATTGTCACTTTATAACTATCAGTTGTAACTTTTCCATCAATTTCTTTCTTTGCGGTTACGATTCCACTTACACTGCCTTTTGTCAGGTTAGCACTAATGATGTCTTCCCAATTTCCTTTAATCGGTACCAGATAACCATTTCCATCAACCTTTGCATAGTTTGTAATTTCACCTGACAGTTCATAGCTTGCATCATTTTCTTTTACGCCATCTTTGGAATATGTGGTGTTACTTAACTTTGCAATACCATAAGACCATTTACGTGTTTCAGGGTTATTAACTGAGTAATTGCCTTGTGTTGCAACCACATCCAGGGTAATCATTCTGTCTTTTACAGATGCTTTCTTGACATCGTGTGTCTCTGATGCCGTATCAGGTGTAACTACGTCTGGTGATGCAGTATATCCTGCTGGCAATTCTGTAATTGTATTTGCAGACATATCGGTTCCTTCATAGCGGAAGTCTACAGTTACTGGGATTTCCTGTACGGATGAACCATTTGCAGTTTTCGCTTTTACTACAAGTTTTTGTGTTCCCTTATTTCCAGATGCCCTGTTATTAATGATTTCTTTAATCCAGTTTGCATCTTTGTTTACATTTACGTATTTACTGTTAGTTACGCTTCTAAACATTGAATCGTTGATTGATATGATTCCACTGCTGATCTTATCGCCATTTTCATCGTAAATAGTAAATTGTGGCGTTTCATCTGTTCCTGTTGCTGTTGCCTCAATCAATTGGCCGTCTGTTCCATACCATGTCTGTTTTTCAACAATATCTGTGTCTGCAAGACTTGTTGCAGTATCTTTTGTCAGAACTGTCTCAAATTTAATTGAATCTGTTGTTTCTGCATCAACTGCCTGCGCAACAAATGTAACATTGATGTCTTTATAGGCTACTAAATCACCATTTCGGTTTGATGTTGCAATGATTCTTACTGGTACTGTAGTACCATCAAGCCTTCCACTTGAAATCAGGCTCTGAATCCATGGTGAATATCCCAAATCAGTCTGGTCTTTTGTATCACCAAATCCTCTTACAGTTATCTGGCCTGTTTGTGGATCAATGCTTAGTACATCGTTCACATCCAAGTTTGAGCCATCTCCTGCTTTTGGATTTGCTAATGACCAAGTGACAGAATCATCATATGGTTGATAATCCGGATTGGTATTGTCTTTCTCAGGTGTTACAGTAGCAGTCAGTTTTTGTCCAAGACCATTTGTAAGCGGCGTGGCGCTGACATCATTTGTTCTGGTAATAACCCGGCTGGTAATCTCGGAATTTCTATCTCCTTTGAATGTGTAGTTGATCTTGTAGCCACCAACATTACTCTCATTATCAATCTTGACTGCTTCAGGCATGATTTCCGTATTATCTACAGTCTTAAAATTAACTACTACCTTACAAGTGTCTGTTACTGAATTGGTGTTGTCATCATGAGCTGTTACCTTTACATATTTTTCATAACTGGTTGTTGTGTCAGGTACTTTCCGTAATTCATTTGTGTAAATCCTATCCTGGTCCGAAACAATTGGAGCAATGGTCGCGTTATCGCAGCTTGTGGATGTGATTCCCTTTAAAGTCACAGAAGCATTATAATATGCCTTGTCTCCAGTTCCTGTTACGGCCACATTGATAGTACCATCATCTGTCGTATTTTCATCATTTTCTACAGCTTCGTTTTTACTATCTTCAAATGATTCTCCTGATTTTGGTGTTGTTAAATACCACTTAACCTTATTGTTATTGAAATAATCAGGGTCAAAGGTTGCTGTTAATGCTGATACAGCATTTGTATTGCTATCTGCCGTTTCACCATTAATGGAGTACTGAACAGTTGGATTTTTTCTATCTCCAGATAATGTTCTTACTACATTATATGTTATTGCATTTTTGTCCATTGCAACACTATTGACAGATACCCGTGTATTATCTTTGATATTAAAGTTGATATCAATATCAAGTGTTCCTACTGGAGGATCTGTTGGGTCAATACCGTCACCGCTCTGTGCTGTACCGGTAATGAGTGCATGGTAATTGTATGGACTATTTGTTGTAATTGAGTTCTTATTACCTTCTGCTCTTTGCTGTTCCCTTAATTCATCTGCTTTTTTCTTCATTTCTGAGTCAGCAATATTAAGCGTGAATTTAGCATTTTTATCTGCTGCTAACCCATTTGCACCAACTGCATTGTTAACGATTTTTGTGTTAGCCGTGTTATCAGTTGACCAAATAAGGTTAAACATATCATTCGTCTGGTCGTTGATGAGCGAATCAATATAGAAATAAGGATTGCTTCCATCTGTTTTTAAGACAATGTTTTCCCATCTGTTTCCATTACCATCCGTAATAACACTACCATTTTCATCTTTAGCTGTTGCCAGCCACTTAATGGTTGGGTTATCCCTGTCGCCACTTCTTTCCTGTGTGATTTCAAATGTAACATGAGAAGGATTTAAAGTAACTGCTTTTGCTGCAGCCTTATATTTAGCTCCAATAACCGTATCCGATTCTGGCATTGTTAACCAATATCCGCCATCATTGTAAAGTCCCTCTAATTCTTCATTCACATATCCAAATTCACCATATGTATTGTATGAATAATATGGGTTTGGTGTTTCATCTGGATCCAAACGGAATTGCACATTACCATTTGACTGGTTCTTAAATGAAACATATACCATGTCTCCAGCCTGATATGCACCGAGGTTATCTGCCGTCACAACCGGCTTATAACTGCCCTGTATTTGAGCCGTCACTTTTGCAGCTACGGTTCCATTAACCCTTGGCTCATTGATTGTTAAAAGGTATCCTCTGACTGGGTTACCCTGGTCATCTGCAGTATAATGGTTAATCACGAAATTGTTCTTATTATTTCCCTCTTTCATGATATTAAGGATTCCGTCTTCAAGCACATCATAGAAATAATCCGTAGATGGGCTCGTATTTGAACCAGTGATAAGCGTATATTTCTTGTCAGAACTATGCCAATAGCCAATGTGTGCGTCAAGGCCATAATTGGTGTCATCCTGTAATTTTGAACCGCAAATTCCAGTATTTGCCTTAGATTCATTATCTGCAAACAGATATGCTATATTACCGTTTTCGCCATATGTGAATCCGGCATTGTTGACACGTGTTCCGATAAAGCAGGCAGAATAATTATTGGTTGAAGAAGGACGGTTTACTGTTCCTGAGAATCTGGCAACCTTAATCTGTCCACCATCATATCCGCCTACAATACCACCATTTGCATATGCCGCTGAATCACCAATTTCACCTTTTTCCATTTCAGCATTATAGATATCAGAGTTTTTCAGTATACCGACAATACCGCCAGAATAGGTTAGACTGTTTCCGTAAATGTGATTACCAGCACCCGAATTCGTGCTTACATAAACATCTGCGATTGTTGTATTTTTAGCATATCCTGCGATTCCGCCTACCGCTCCATACTGTCCATCATTTTCAATGCTGTATACACCTACATCTTCGGCATTACAATCTTCAATGACTGACTTTCTTACACCGGCTGATGTTGAGGATGATTCAATATATCCAACAATTCCACCTACATTTCTTGTTCCCTTTACATGGCCTCGTACCGTACAGTTCTTGATTGTTGCATCGGTTGCCTTACCAGCTAAGATACCTGTATTTGTAGTTCCTTCAATTGTATTGCCTTCTGTCTCAATCAGTAAGTTTTCTACGGATGATCCAGCTCCAAGATAACCAAAGAAGCCTACATTTTCCTGTGCCTTAATCTGGCTGGAAATTTGTCCTGTAATACCTAATGTGCTGCTGGTCTCAACACCAAAGTTGATGATTTCAGCGCCATCTTCTGCAGATAAATGTCCCTTAAAAGCCACATAGTTTCCGCCTGCATTTAATGGGAAACCAACTGGAATCCATGAGCCATTTAAGTCATAGGTACCTGCTTCGATACGATAGTACTTGTTGGAACTATCCTGTCCTTGTGCAACATAGGAAGCAAAACCTCTTAAATCATCAACGCTATTTAAGATATATGGGCTTTCCTGTGTACCATTTCCATCTGTTAGGAAATCCGCATTATCACCATATCCATCTGGCCACATATTTCCAATCGCACTTAGTAATGAGATATTCATACTGTTGGCAATATAGTTTAATAGAGCCATTGCTGAATCAAAATCAGAATTCTTTACATATTCCATCACATGGTCATAATTGAATCCCATTGATTCACCATCACCTTTTACAAGGTAATCCATAAACCAGTCTATGAATTCATCTGATTCCATATCAAATGCAGGATATTCTTTTTGAGCATTCGAAGAAGTGGCCACCTTAATAGTCACCGAATCATACCAGTCTGAAAGTTCCTCGTCTGTTGCCTCAAGAATCCATGTCCAGAATTCATCTGTTGCAAATTCAGGATATTCATCTTTTGCATCCTCTACAACTTCCTCTTCTCTTATCTCTTCTTCCACTGTTTCCTTTGTGTCCTCATCCTCAAAAGAGAAGTCCTCATCAGATAAATCCTTATCCTCCGCCGTTTCGGTTTCGGGAGTTGCATTTGATGAAGTTGCTATTTTAATTGTTTCCTCTTTATTGTCGTTGCCATTGTTGTCGTTATTTTTGTTTTCGCTGCCTGGTTCTAACTCCGGTGTAGCGTCAGTATTATCAACATCTAATTCCAGACTTGCATCACTTTGCAGAGGTGACGCAATTGATGTCAAAGCCATACTAGAGCTAAGAGCTACGACTAAACAGCCATTAATTCTCTTTTTCTTTTTCACTTTATGCCTCCTGATTAAATAATTAATTGGAATCAACTACAAACATCTATGCAAGATGTTTCGTATTTCATCATTTTTATTATGTAATAAATTTTATTTTAGGTTCCATTTTTAAGGATATTTTTCTAAAAAATGGTTTATTCTAAAATCCATCACAAGTCATCTAACTTATTATGAAGGATAAATATAAAATATTTTCTTATTTTCTTATAAAAAGAAAAAGAACCCTCAAAAAGGGTCCTTTTCTACTAATCATTTTGTATCATAGAAAACATAGGCCTTATACCTGTGTCACTATAATCATTACCTTCTGTATTTGATACAGCTTTTGGCTTAATCGTACCATCTTCCAAATCAACAACATAGATTTTATCATCTGTATCATGTTCAGGTGTCCTTAACCAATAAGAAGAACAAAATGAATTCATCTGTGTTTCAGGATTTTCTGAATCACTGCCATTAAATTTCCACAGATAGTCTTTAAGTAAGATTGCTTCATAGACGGATGGGATAAATAGTTTTGATTCCATATACTGTTTTGTCATGTTGTGCTTTTTCAGTAAGTTTTCATTTAAATTTGAAAATCCATTTTTTTGTGTCTGTCCACTATATGATTCGTCCACACCTATGTTTACAGAGGTTGTATCAAATAATGTATCTGTAGCATGCTCATCTAACCATGCTTTGATATTGGAATACTTATAGTTGTTATTAGTACCAAAGAATAAGGTTTCAATGTTTTCAGTTGTTTCATCATTCACAATATCTGCCTTGATGATTTCATCACATAAGAACAACGCCATTTTTTTTGAAGTATTGGTTTTGTCTTTATATGCTTCACTCACACATCGGAAAAGATATATCTTTCCATCAATTTCCCGTTCCTGGACATCACCAAGTTTCCATATATAGGTTGGCTTTTCTGTTGTTTCTGGTTTATCTAACAGAATAACCGGTCTTGCAGCATAATTGTTTGCTTCTGTCACAGGAATTTCCGTACCATCAGATAATATGATATCAGAACCATTTGTTGTTTTCGTTAAATAGGTTCCAGATGGGAACAAATACTTATTTTCGGCTTCCGATTCGTACTTTTCAATTTCCTCTTTTGTTAATATTGAGATTCGGTCACCACCCATTGATTGTAAGGAACCTTTTACATCCGTAAGTCCGTCGGCAAAAGCATCGTTTAAGAAATTCCTAAGTGCTGAATTTTCAAATGCCACCTGATTGTTAAATGAATATTCTCCATATATTGATGAGTCGATATCATTTTCGCACATATATAACATCTTACCAGTTCCTTGGTAATCATCATCGATACAAACAAAACGATATTGATGCGTTCCAAGTCCTAGTGCTCCAGAATTGAACTCAACAATGATTTCATCACCTAAAATTTGTGTAAAAGCTCTTAGTCCACATACATCACAGATGGAATCATGATTCAAATCTTTATGCCCAAGAGCTGGAACAATCGTTGAAACTTCCTTACCACATTTTTCACATCGTAGTTTCTCACTTCCATTTACTAAACAACTGCCATTTACAATCTTGATTTTCTCCCAATCATGTTCACAATCAGCCTCCTGCCACGTCCTGGAAATATGGATTTCAGATACATAGTAAGTTTTTCCGTTGATTTCAAAAGTATCCACTACTTCATTGCTAAAGTTGGCCAGATCATATTTTATCATCAATGTTCCTGGATTAATTAGTTTTGTATCATAATCTTCTCCAATGACATAAAATTTCTTTTCCTTTGCATCCGTGATTTTGGAGACCATATTCTCGAAAAGTGTTAAAGCATCCGAACTGTTTGTAACAATCATATCCAGCTTTGGATTTTCAAATGTTTTATGGTATGTTATTATATTTTCATTGTTATTGAATGAAAGTGTGTCGATATCTAACGTTTTTGGAGAAGCTTCATCTGCTTCCCAGATATTACCTTCTACATCAGTAAACGTATCTGGGTAATATACCGGCAAATGTGTAATGGATTCATCTGATTCTGATGCAACATAACCAGAATAGCTTTCAAACAAATCATTTCCGTTTTCATCCTGGAAATAAACGGTATATGGAGTCTTTCTGTCTTCATGTGATGAACCAGAAGCAAACCTCTCATAATCCACAGTTTTTACAATACCATTTTGTACTAATTCAAAGCTTTCTACTGTTTCAGACGGAGCTATATAATTTGGAATATCCGGAACTGGAATTTTTATATAGGCATCTTTTGTCCCAACTCCGACCCTGATTCCGATATCATTCCATGAGTTTTTTTCTCTGTAAATAACGGTATAGGATAGAGGCGTCATTTTAAAGAATTCGTCTCTAGCCATTTGGGCTTTTGTTTTCCATGTATCCAGTTTTGTTTCTGATGGTTCGCCTTTTTGATATTCAATCATTATTTTGTGATATAATGTTCCTTGCTGGACTTCATTATATGGTGATGCTTTCTTCGCCCTGTAAATTTCGCCATCCAATTCAATCGTATTTGGATAGTCAATGATAACGCTTGTATTTTTCATGGAAAAACCACTTACTGATGGTAATAACTGATTTCCCATTTCGTCTACAAATAACGCGGTCCATTCATTTCCATCGTACTTTCCTGTGATAGGATTTTTCTCAGGTCCGGGAAAAGCTGTTCTTTGATAGATTACTTCAATGTCGTTTTCATCTTCATCATCGGAAATTACCAGCTTGTTAACAGAAGGATCCTTAATGCCATATTCAGATGTTGCAAAATTATTCCTATACGAGATTTTTTCTCCTTGTTTTCCATAGCCGGTGGTTATTCCAAGAATCGCACCCGTATCCTCTGCGATGTATTTGATGGAATATGCATATATTCCATCCTCCACAGCTGGAGGCTCTTCCTGATTTAGATATTCAATCGTAAATGTGTTGTAATCCGTATCAATCACTTCAAACATTCTTGGGCTTTTTTCAATAGATTCCCATAATGAGCCATCTGCTAATCTGATTGTTTCGTAAAAATAAATTGGAATGGTATCTCCTACCATGGCAGTTCCTGTTACATCATTCAGTATATGGTTTGTATGGTCGTTTGCATCTACATACTCAACAGTAAATGTTACTTCATTTTGTTCTGGTTTATAGTCTGATTCCTTCTTGTAATAAATTGATAGTTCGTTATTTTCCGTAACTGCGCTGATTTTTACTGTTTCTGGAGGATTCCCTAACTGCTCATAACCATCCAGTTGAGTTCCTGTCAGTTCAATTTCTTCTCCAATTCCGCCTTTGTAAACGAGTGTCCCTATTTTTGTCTTTGTTGTGATATCAATCTGGTAAACAGTAAATGTATAATTCTCTATTACCGAATCCTTTGTATAATAAACTTCGAATTCCATTCCGTCTTCATCAATAGAAAACGAATATTCTTCGCAGATAGTATAGCCTTCAATCGGGTAATCGACTTTGATTATATCTCCAGCATCTGTCATATCGGTATATGACCCTATTTTATCTCCACTCTCAAAATCAAAGCAGTTTACTGTATATGAATAATGTTCTTTCTCTGGTTCTGAAGGTGTGGCAACTCCTATCTCCTCTTTTTTATCGTAATAGATAATTATGGTCATTCCATCTTCCTCAATATGATATGTCTTTTCCTGGCCCTTACATAGTTCATATTCCGCAAATTCAGGAAAATCAATTGTTATACTTGTATCTGCTTTAACATTTCCTGTTTTTTCACCTAGTATATCATCCGTTTCCATATCTACATATTGTATCGTAAAAGAATATTCAATATCGGCATCTGCAATCCTGTCATAGTAGATATTAATGACCTTGTTATTTTTATCTAGTTCAAACGAATCCATTTGGTCTACACTTTGTTCATATCCATCAATGTTAAGGAACTCTATTTCAATAGTATCTCCTCTTTTTCCCTTATAGGAACCACTCTCTAGGATTTCTCCCGTTTCTGAATCGCGATGATTGATGACATATGAAAAATACTCATCTTCTGGCATTTCTATATTCTCTTCATAATATAAATCAAAAACCATCTTATCTTCTGTTAATACAACAGATATTGACTGTCCAGGAACCAATTCATATCTGTCAAAAGTATATGAGAGATTGACTGATTCATTCTTTTCGCCATTGAGCTTATATTCAGCCAATAATTTGCCCGTTTCATTATCAAAACATCTTACTGTGTATGTACATGATATGGTTTTATCTGTCTCATCATCTTTATCATTGCTTGAACTAGAGCCGGAATTGGAATGGCTTCCACCACCACCTCCGCCGCCTCCGCCGCCTCCAGAACTTCCACCACCAGACGTACCTGATCTCACAGTACTCCCAGTATTATTGGAGCCTCCTGGCCCAAGTTTTGTGCTTATTCCTTTTCCTTGCACATATACAACGGTCCCGTTTTCAACCCATGTACCACTTTCATTTACAAAATGCCCATCTGGTGTCATTGTATTAGATACCATTTTCCCTTCCGTATCGAAGTAATAACAATATCCATCAATCCATTGCCAACCAGTTAAAACCTTGCCATAACTTCCATCATGCAGTGAATTAAAGAAATACCATGTATTATTAATTAGTTTCCAGCCTGCAGCCATGGAACCAATCGGATCTCCTACATTCGGATTTAAATAGTACATATTTCCATCAGTATCACGATACCAACCTGTCATCATATTGGCATTTTCATCAAGATAATACCATCTTCCATCAACATCCTGTACCCACTTTGACTTTGCATTTGTCCCATCATCATATTCCCATTGCCAATTCATATCAGCGTTCTGTTGCCAGCCAGCAGCAAGCGTCTGCATGGTTAATGAGCTGATTAATGCTGCTGATAAACACAATGTTGACATTTTTTTGATTTTTTTCACCTGTTACCTCCTTTATGTATTAAAAACATATTTTTAATAAGCCTATATATCAGTTCTTTATTATTATGTTTTTTCTATGCATTAGTTTAGAAAAACATTTGTAAACATCCTTGTAAATTAACTGCTAAAGGTTAAATGTCACTTTATCATCCATTCATCTTAGTTTACCTTAATAATTTTTTTAGTTGAGAAATCAATGTAAAATACAATCTGCTTATCACCTTTAAAATAGCATAGTGTTGTAGACTCACTTAGATGGTCACAAAGGTCCAATGCAATACTTATGATTCCATTTGGACTAGCTGTTTTATAAATAATTGGTTCAAATACATATGGGCCTTTATAATCTCCGATTACATATTTTTCATTAGCTTCACAATAAAACATCCTAGCCTTTGTAACACCATCTCTTCCACCTTTTGTCAGTTCTATAGTTATTTCATCTGGCAACAGATTTTCTATCAAATTAACAGCCAGGCTCTCATTTATACCAACTCCACATATTTGGTCCCTAAATAGTTTCATTTTATTGTTTGTTTCTTTATTTATATTAACCTTTCCCATATTCGAATTCCTTTCTTATGATTAATCTTATCCTTCAGCTTTTATTATGAAAGAAAAACAAAAAAGAGTCCGAAGACTCTTTATAATATTTTATTTGCAATGGGATATCCTGTTTTAAGTTTCACTATATTATTGTATAAAACTTGTAATTTGCATGAATGAAGCCATACATCCAAATGATAATGTCCGCAGAACCACATTTCAAATTCAGTCTTTTGATAAATCTCATTGAGAAACTTTTCTGTTAGGCAATCCATTTTTAACATTGGCTGTAATTTACATAATTCGTTTCTCATAATCGATTCTGGAGCTGCATGAGTAATAATATAATCCACTTTATTTCCTGTCTTCTCCAGATTAGCCAATGCTTCATCCATTTCATTATAGGAAGGTTCTTCTTCTGGCCACCAGCTTACATAAGGGATTCTTCTTGTTTTATCAATGCTTAAGCCGCCTCCAAACGTAAAAAATTTCTTTCCATCAATATCAAAGATTTGTCCGCGCATCAAATGAATTAAATTAGGTCGAATCATATGAACTTTGCCACCATGCCATTCAGTGACAGGATATTTATTTAAGGCATCGAAGTTTTCATGGTTTCCGTCCACAAAGAGAATTGTATATTTTTTCTCTTCGTAAAATTCCAATCGTATATCATCTCTCTCATCACCAAACCATATACCTCCAAAATCACCACATATGATCATATAATCATCACGAGTGAGGATTTTTCCATCAGGAAAAGAACCAGGGAACAGTTTAGAAATATCAATTTGACCATGTGTATCTCCAGTTACATATATCATTTATTTTCTCTCCTTTTATTTCTTTCTTATTAATATTATGTAGTATCTGATTTAGGTAATAAAATAAGCACTCCTAAGAGTACCTATTTTATTACTTTTTAAATGTACCTGTACTATCCCAGGTTCCTGGCCAATCGGATTTATTAGCAGTACATGTATAAAACATTTTTGTAAAAGATGTCACAGTTGCGTTGTTGAAATCCGCACCATATATTATGGTTTCTAATGCTTTACAGGCATTAAACATGTAAGCCATTGTCGTTACCTTACTCGTATTAAATGAACTTAAATCCAATGATTTTAGCGCACTACAACCGCTAAAAAGATAACTCATATTAGTGACATTTTCAGTATTCCATTCACCAAACTCAATTGTCTGCAATTTTGAACAGTTATAAAAGAATTGATAAAGTGTTGTGACGTTTGAGGCATCTATGTTTTTCAAACTGATACTGGTCAACGATGAACGGCCATAAAACATACCACTACTGTTTTCATTCAGTATCATTGTTCCTGTTATTGAATACCAGTATTGCGTTTTGCTTGCGGTGTCATACCACGTCACGATTGAAGAATCACTACATTCTGAAATATCCTTTACACTTATACTAGGATCTGGTGCCTCAATTTGAATTCAATTAAAAAAAGGGTATTTAACCCTTTTTTATACAGTAAATTCAATCCTATCCACATCATAATCCTTAATCAATTCCAGCATATCATCATGGTTAACACAGCTAAGGATAATCGTATCATATAAATCTTTGATTTCCTTTTTTGTTACGAAATCGAGCAGCTTCTTAAAAGAGTTCTCATCCAGATGATCTGTATCATCCAAAATCAGGATGCGTGAATTGCAGAAGCTGTTAATCAGGTCTGTCAGGATTAACTCAGCAAAAATTCGTTCGCCATTTGATAAATTACTAAATGGCAGGAATTCTGCTTCATCTTTTGGTTTGAAAAGTACCTGCAGTCCATCCTCAGGTATGAATTTTGTCTCAAACCCAGTTTTTAAAAGTTCAGCACGTTCATTACAAGAAATTTCTAAAAATTCAGCAATGGATTCGATGAAAGCCTGAATCACAGGGCCTTTTGGTTCCAATGCCTTCACCAATAACTCATATATTGTACAAAGACGCTTTAACCTTTTGGATTCCTTATATTCAGCTTCTCCATCATAATATCTGCGTAATAGGTCTAGTTTTTCCTGTAGGTCAACCTTTTCTTCCGTATAATCCTTTTTCTTTTCAAACTTTTCCGGCTTTTCTGGCAATACAATCAGATGCGCAATAATACTATCCAGTTCCTTTTTAAGTAATATCTTCTTATTATAGTTCTCACGATTCTTTAAATACTTTTCACAGGATTCTGCTAATTTTTGCTTTTTATCCTTATACTCCGCTATTAGTGCCTTTGTTGTAATCACGGATTCCTCATTCATATAAATGGATTCTTCCAGGTCATCCTTTACGTCTGTTTTATCCGTTCGACAAACTAATTTACCACTGATTGGGCAGATAGGTTTATTTAGTTGCTCGATTGTCCGCTTGCAGCGTTCAATATTATCATTCAGTGTTTGCAATACTTTTTCTTGTTCCATGATTTTCTTGTTAAGAGATTCTATTTCAGCACACTCTTCCTTGTATTTCGCTTCATTTGGAAGGGTTGCTGAGTTACTCTCAATCTGGAACTTTAATCTTGCAATTCTTTTATCCTGTTCGTTTTTATTTTCAACGGCTTTGTTATAGTTTTTTACTGCCTGTTCATAAGCTTCAACATTTTTTTCTACACCGATGATTTCCTCCAGTTTTTTCCGGAGATCTGTTTCTGAATACTCCGGTTTTACAATTTCCAGAAAATCTTTCGATCTTGATACCGCTGTTTTATACATGGCTGATGCTTCAGTCCGTTTTGCACGGGCTTCATTATATGCTTTATTGATATCCTGTAAGGTAATTACCTTACTTGGAAAAAGATGCTTGATTTCTGCAATTACATCCGCTGGCAGTTCTTTTTCTTCCTTTTCACCTACCATCATTACAGCTTTCTTTTCTTTTGTATCCAGGTTCTTAAAAATTTCAATCAGCTCTTCCATGGTTTTTTTCTCTTCTGAATCATCCAGAAAGATATTTCCGAATTCTGATGGTTTCAGTTTTGTAAGAGCTTCAGATGATGTAGCAAGCTTCATGATTTTATTTCCAACACTGGAGTGTTCTGTAATGTATTCCTCAGAAGCACCGACACCAACTTTCCTGCCAACAATCCTTACACTCTTCTTATTTGGCCTCACAAGTTCCCTTTCGATGCATAATTCTTCGCCGCAATCCAGTATCACTGATGCCGACTTTGCTCCATTACGGATAGGACTTGTTGGTAATTCACCAGTCAGGCCATACCGAAGGGCCTGAATGAGTGACGTCTTTCCTGCTCCTACCGGCCCGTTAATTACTGTCACCGTATTGTTGAAACGATGATTCATTTCCTCAATTCCCTTAAAATTTTTGATATTAATTCCATCAATTTTCATTATAATTGTCTCCTTTATATCGTTTATTCATTTATAATATGTATCGAAAATAAAAGAAATAAAAAAGCCGTTTATACGGCTTTAGTTTTTGATGCTGCTTTTCTATTTTCATCATTAATTCTTTGGGCTATTTTCAATTGCTCTGGATAAGTAAGTGTCTCAAATAATGTTTTCTGTTGTAACATTGTATTAATCATTGTATACCACTCATCCTCTGATAACGACATGGAGATGTATTTTTTATCAACTGCTTTGCTCATTACAATTTCATTTCCGCCTTTGCTCCTATCAACAGGCGCAAAACAATTGTTGACAGTAATCACAAATGGTAAACCTCGGCTTCCATCATATGATACGGAAACATCATAAATAGTATACCGTCCTTCTGCATCCAATGGTTTAATGTTTTTAGGAGGGCAGGAATAAATTTCAACGACTGGGAGTTCATCTGTATTAACAGATGCACCTGCAGCTTCGGCCACAAGTTTTCCATCTTCTTTTAATTTCATGGCTTCATCAATCGCATCAATTTGTGTTTTATTTTTGGGATACTTCTCAAGATTTTCCATTAGCCACTTTTTATGTTTTTCTAATTTCTCGGCTCCTGATGGTTCGTTCATTAATACTTCAGCTGGTGTTTTTCCCTTTAATGTTCCGGATGGAATTTTAAGAGTATATGCTGCGCTTGATGGTATTTCGACTGTTTTTCCAGGTGTTTTTACTGGCTTTAATTTATTAGTTAAGGCCTCTTCCATTACCATGCTTGTCTTCTTATGAATATATGGTATTTCCTTAGCCGGAATATTGAATGTCACAAAATTCCTTGTGCTTCCTTCTTTTGTTATAAGGGTTCCTTTAAAAACCGAATAACCTTCATGCATTTCTAGTGGTGCGGCTGGCTCACGATCATCATTCTCTTCCTGTGGCGAAAATAGTCTGGCCTCCATACCAAAGGTCCTTGTAATTGTCTTACTTTTATGTACAATGCTGTCAATCTGAAATGGGTATTTTGTTTTCATCTTTATTTATGTCTCCTCTATGTTAAATTTATAATCCTTTTTCTTTGTTAATCTGAATGGTCTTATTTCTGACCATCTCGGCCAAGCTGGTTCTCTTTTTAGGAGGCTCTGCAATTGCTTCCATATCAAGAACCTTTAAGCCATACGATGTTGTTCCATTAAAGTATGATACATCCAGTGTCCCTATAAGATTCATATTCTTTGGCTGACCAAGTTCGATGTATTTCTGGTTTTGGAAAAAAGCGTTTGCAAATGTGGAAAGACCAAAAAAGCGAACATGTTCATTTTCGGAACCCGAAACTTTATACATGGAATTTTCCTTTGGATATAAATGATAATTTCGTATTAAAAAAATTGGTTCCGGATTTCCTTGTCCATAAGGCCCGTATTTATCTAATTCCTCGATTGTTGTTTCGATTTCACTCTCATCAATTTCAAGATCATACATTAATTCTGCTGGTTCAAAGTCATAGTCACCAATGTTTTCCTGCATATGTTCCCTGAATATATCAAGGTTATCTCGTTTGATGCTTAACCCGGCAGCTCCAGGGTGTCCTCCATAACCAAGTAAGTCATCCTTACATAAATCCAATAAGGCTTTCAGATTGACTGACTCTACACTTCTTCCACTGCCTTTTAAAACAGTAATATCTTTGTGTGAATCAGTAAATACAATACTTGGCACGCCATATTTCTCAGTCAAATGGCCAGCAATAATACCAATTAGGCCTTCATTAATATCAGGAATATATACGATTAATGGAGCATCGCCAAACATTGTCTCATCTTCAATAATCTGTTCTGCCATTTTATCTGCCGCTCTGACCTGCAACTGCCTTTCTCTATTAACATCAATCATATCTTTTGCCATACTTTCAGCAGTTGTTAAGCTTCCATTAAAACTGATAATTTCCCTTGCCATATCCGCCTCTTTTGGCGCAATTGGTGGGCCTAATCGCCCACAGGCATTAATTGCAGGACCAATTGAATAACCAATATCATCAGCGGTAATTCGTTTGTTGATATAACACTGTTCCAATAACTTGCCCAATCCAGTAGTTCTACTTTTATAGACAAGTAGATTATCCAAACCCTTTTTTACTATTTTTCTATTGTCCTTTTTTAGTTCTACAACATCTGCCACTGTCCCGATAGCTGCAAAACATGATAATCGGTTCAATGCGGATGGATTTTCCTTAAATAGTTCTTCAGCAATCTTATAAGTAAGACCTGCTCCACAGTAATTGACAAAATCAGCCTGACCATCGATTGCATGTGGGTCGATGATAATATCCGCATTTGGAAGAATTTTATTTCCGTCATTATCAATTACCGGCTGATGATGATCGACAATAATTACAAACAAGCCTTTATCTTTTGCTTTCTGAATTGCTTCGATTGCTGCAATTCCATTATCCACTGTAATGAGAATCCCATCATCAATTTCATCAATGATGTTTATATTAAGGCCGTATCCTTCTGTATGTCTTTTTGGAAGACGGATTCGATGCCTGATACCTAATCGATTCAGCATATCATCCCATTCAGACGAACTGGTTACTCCATCGGCATCATAATCTCCAACCACCGTGATAAAGATATCTTTTATTTTAGCATCATTTAAAACATTGATTATTTTATCGATATCTTTTATTCTATATATAGTCTTGTCATCCAATAGTTCTTCTTCAGATACTCCAGGATTGTTTGACATAACTACATCCCTTATGGTTTTAAGTTCTGGGTTTCTTTGTTTCCATTTCATAAAATCTCCTTTCAGATACGGAAAGATATAATTTCTCTCCATACTATCTTTGATTATCATTTATATAATGATGAAAAAAGTTTGTAAATAACAGAAACTTGTAAGGAGCTTATAAAATGAGAAAAAAACTAGAAACTGCTTTGCTATTTATTTTCCTTCTTGTATTTATTATATTATCTATCATCCTTTTTAAGTGGTATTATGAAGGGATAAAAAATAGGACAATGATAAATGAAATAAAAAATACTACGAACCAGATCACCGATTATGAAGTGGAAACCTTTTGTCGTAATGATGACCTTATCAGTTTTAGTACACTTCAAAAGAACCAAGAACGGATTCGACTGTTTTTAGCTTCCCAACCATTGAAGGAACAAAACTCAGATTATGTGGGTTGGATTCATATCCCGGATACAAACATAGATTATCCTGTTCTACAAAACGTGGAGGAGCCAGAATTTTATTTGAAAAGAGATTTTAATAAGAATAAAAACTCACATGGTTCTATTTATCTCGATAGTACCTGTATTATTGGATATTCAAAAAATGATGTGATTTATGGGCATCATATGAAAGATGGGTCTATGTTTGCTGATTTGGATAAATATAAGACGATGGAATACTATCTATCACATAATTTGATAAGGTTTGATACATTGTATAGCATGAATGATTATCAGATAGTCGCTGTCTTAAAAGTCCCTGAAATAGAACTGGAAAAAACCGCCTCTTTTTTACTTCTTGAAACAGAGGAAAAATTCAACTCTTTTAATGATTTTATTTCATCTTATCAATTATATGAGACAGGAATCACCTTTACCTGTGATGATTCTTTCTTGACACTGATTACGTGTGAATATACTTATAAAAATGGCCGTATTCTAGTCATTGCCAAAATGATTCAGGATTAATCCCTACCTCTCTTTTTATCATTTGTACATAGCAAAATCTCATAATATTATAAACACAATGATAAAGGATGGATTTATTATGATTAAAAACTTATGTGATTTGATAGAAGTATATTGTGATAACGGGCATGCCGAGCCAATCGCCTTATATATGAAAGATGGCTCAGATATGAATAAGGACTCCTTTTATGCGTGCCCAAAGTATTACCCTGAAAATCGAACAGAAAATGAAAGAGCATGTAATAACAACCTTACGATTACTGATTATCTTAAAATGGTGGACTATATTGACAAAAAAATTACTGAATCCGAACTAAATGATGAAAAGATGAATTTAACCAATTATAAATTTAAGATTGGTATGGTTCAATATCGAATCATAGAACACTCTGAAAAGAAAATTAAGATTGCAATTCTTAATAAGCGGGCTATAAATAAATAAAAAAAGAAGAGGCCGAAACCTCTTCTTTTTTGTTACATGCTTTTCCTTACCAACCCTAGAATTGCTCTTTCGTTTATGCTATTTTGATTTTATTTTTTTTACGCATTTCTTTAAATAAATCATCTTCCGTCGATACTCCTACTACATCAAAGGTTTTCTTTTTCAATGCCTCCATATCAATGGAATCAACATTTCCGTTTTTTGCACGCCATTCATGCTTTATATCATCATAGAAGAATGTTCCTTGGTCTGTATTTATGTATACCCTTCTCAAATTAACGGAAGGTGAGAAATAGCTGACTGACAATAATTTAGCATCCTGTCTTGGTATGTCCTTTCTTTTCTCTTCCTTTATTTTTTCCTCTTCAATGTAGTTTATCCCATCCTGAATCAGATGTTTGAAAATTTCAATCGTTGCTGTAACATCTCCATCCGCATCATGAAAAAGGATATCTTCTTCACAATGATAATAGCCAGTGACTATCGCCAGCTTATAGCTTGGCTTGTTTTTCCCTGTTTTTTCATCTTTAATCATCACGGATTCAGGCGGGACGATTGTCTTTGCATATTTATATACATCAATGCTTTCTTTCACTTTGAATTCATAACCGTATTCTTCATATAGCTGTTTCATGAAATTGTCATCAAATGCATTATTATTATAACCTGCAATCACATCTGATTCATGTATGAAATTTCTAATTTCTTCGATAGCCACTTCCTCATCCAGGCCTTCCTTCTCCAATAACTCATCTGTTATATGATTAATCTCGGTTATCTTTTTTGGAATGCAGAATGGGCATTTAATAAACAGATTAATTCTGTCTAAAGCCATCCCGTTTTTCATATCATAACGGATGGCAGCAAATTGCAGTATACGATCTTTTTTATAGCTTCTGCCTGTTGTCTCAAGGTCATAAAACACAATTGAAGCTGTGTTCTCAAGAATAGATAGAATTTCTTTTGTTCTACTTGTGTCCTTCCATTTATTATCTGTCATTTTATAATATGGGCGGAGATTTCCGCCCATTCCCTCCTTGTTTTATTCTGCCTTTTTCCGCCTTGCGTACTCTCTGGCATTATCATATTTTGTTGATTGGCTCTTATTTAAGACAAAATCAAACCATGAAGGCATTTCTTCCCACATTTCGTCAAGTGTCTTATCTTTATAAGTACCTGTTTTTACCTTCATAGCACCTAACTCTTCCATGCTACAAGAACTAAAATCCTCGCCTGGATTTTTGTTTGGTTCTGCCTTTGGTTTTGTATTTTCAGTTGGTTGTTCCTGGTTGTCCGATTCCTCTGGTGGATTCATTCCTGTGAATTCTTTTGTGGTTTCGTTTTCTTGCTCAGCATCATTTTCCTCTGCTGGCAGTACAAGTCCCTCATCTCCTGAAACTTCTGTTGTTGCATATCCAGCGCCTTGGTACATACGAGGCCACTTAAGGTACGTTTTAACAGCAATGTCCATAGCTGACTGTACAGACTTAATTAAAGGGTGCTGTTTTGTAAAGTCATCATCCTTCTCTAAGTGTTCCAGGCTTGTATCATTAAAGCCATAGACTTTTCTGCCATTTATATCAGAAATTTCGCACTTAACAGCACAATATGTTGGCGTAGCTGTCAATACTTTGATTTCACATTTGACACCTAGTTCTTTTGGCATACGATTATAGATGATATCTTCCAAACACTCATGCATGATGCCCTTTCTTCCATTATCTGTGTCATACAATGTTACATCAAATTCAATTCCTTCAATAATCTCACTTTTAATTTTCATATGATTCTCCTTTTTTGTGATTGATATCTATATAATGTAGCAATTATAAAAGGTATAAATAAAAAACCCACATGATGTGGGTTTGATTTTTAATTAGGTAAGACTTCAAAACCAAATGCTGTGTAGCTTGGATTCCCATTATATGGTTTATTCTCACCACAGATAACAACTGCTTTGGCTTTCTTTCCGCCCTTCTCGCCTAAAATGGATTTTGCACGGTCAGCAAGCGGAGAACCTTCATTGTTCCAACACGTGATGTTTACCCATGTTGGCTCTTCACCCTTCCTGTTATCTACCGGCATGGATAGTCTTACAAAACGGCCATCCGGGTCTTCCGTCATCCGGACAACACCCATGAAGATGTTCTTTTCTTTTGAATCGTCTGTCGCTGGAATAATCCAATGTCCTTTATATTTGAATTCATTACCGTACAGTTTCCCGTCTTTCTCATACACATCAACCATAATGACAGAATCTTCTTTTACTTTAGCCGCAACAATCCGATCAGCCATCTTAACGGTCTCGTTATTCCAGAAAGAAATTGTAATTACCTGGTCTTCCCGTTTTTCATCGCTCTTGTTCCAGACATAACCTTTAAGTTCCACATCTACAACATTTCCACTGGAGGCTGGCTTAACAGATACAACCTCTCCAAGAACAAGTCTGCGGTTATCATTGATTTTTGAAATATTTAATTTTAAACTCATCTTTATTATCTCCTTCATTACTTCTTTTTTTGTAACACCTATAAAATGTAATTTTTATATGCTAAATAACTGTTATTTCGTCATCTTTGTCATCAAAATTATATTCCATGACGTTCCTTACTGTATTTGAAATCAGTTCCACTACTGACTTGTTTTCAACTTCGATTGTGCTTGACAAAGTCAAGAAAGTCTGAGCGATATCATATGCTGTGTAATCAATTTCCGGATTGATTCCTGCAATCAGCTGATCAATCAAAGATTTTTCCCGTTTCTTGCCAATTGCTTTTACAAGACCAATCTTTCTAGAGACATCACGATATAATGAGGTCATCTTCTTTATCCTTGCGGCTTTTGTCATGGATGGCTCTGTAATGTCAATCATCATGAACTTAGCAAGTTTTTCTGGGTAGATACGGTATTCTGGGAATATCTTGTCTGCAACAACATCGATTACATCTGACATTTTCAATTCACCTGTATGTATCTGTGTAAATTCATTTTCTACATATGTCAGATTTCCACCTAATCGGAAATATCCTTTCAGCCTTAATGAAGAGTCTCCAATATCCGAAGTCTCAATCATGATGCCAGGTACCATTTCATCTGGTAATTTGTATTCTTCAGCAAAATCGCTTCCGCAATCCGGAAAATCAAGATAGATTCTTGTCACAGAATGGTCAATTAACCAATTATTACATTCTGTCCTCCCAAGGTCTTTCAATGCTTCTGCTGTCACCTTATCGATGATATCCAAAACGGTCTCCTGTGGAATGACTGTATATTTATCACTCATGACTGCAAATAACTTTGCTTTTTTAGTCTCTGGATCAATCCTCTGGACAGCATATACAGATACCGGTTTTGAAAACTTACTTGCAATGACCAAATCACGTATCAATCCTGGTTCTGAAAAACTCGTGCCACCATGGCGGATCCTATTTGAGATTGTTCCAATCGCTTTCTCTGAAATCGGCATATAAGCACCATTATGTAGCTTTTCATTGATTTTAGCTGGACTTAACTTTTTGTCCGAGAAACAAACCATTAAACCATTTTTTAATGCTTCATCTGTTGTTGTATCATCATAATAAGCACTGATTACACATCGATTTATGGGTAGCTTCTTCAACGAAAATGACGTTTTTGTCTTTCTCCATAAATTTCTTGTATTTAATGGAAACGCTACCAATTCAGTTCCTGAATCCATAATGTTAAGGAAATTAAAATCATCCATATTTACTTCTTCAATTTTCGTCTGTTCTGATAGCTTCCTAATTTCTTCCTTAAAATCATTTATATCTTTTCCTGTCTTATTCCAAATATCATTCAAGAATTCCATTTAATTTCCTCCTAAAATATTATAAAAATCATCGAATATATACTGCTTATCAGTATTCGGGTTCTTCTTTTCAATTGTCTTCCATAAAATCTTTGTTTCCAAATATGATTTTGTAGTAAAAGATTTCCGTATACTGTCGGCAATACGATTCTTATCTTCTTTTGTTATTAACTTCTGTTGATACAGTTCCTGAATCAACTCCAATATTTCCTTGTTTTTTCTCACTGAATACATGTTTTAACTCCTTTTATCAAATCCATATTCATTTATATAATGTCAATTATGATATCTGGATAAAAAGAAAAAAGGGATGCATCCCTTTTTCTTTTATAAACAGTATTATTCATCTGATTTTCCAAACAGCTTCTCAAAAATGTCATCACCTTCAGCCTGTTCCATTGTTTCAATTTCTTCAGCACTTCTACAGTTAAGAAGATACTCTGTGCAATATGGAACAATTTCCATTGCCTGGTCCGGCCATTCATATTCCTGGCCGCACTCTTCACAGACAGTCTTTTGCATGAATTCCCTTGTTTGAATCATACCATCAATCAAGACAGAGGAACCTTTCATAAGAAACTTAGCATCACTTTCTGCACCTGTACCTTGGGATTTTACCCATGGAAAATCTGTTTTGATTTCTGGCGGATCTTCTTTTACGCGAAACTTTCGGTTAAGCGCAATTTGATACTGTGTCTGACACAAGCCGTTTGGATGCTTATAAAATTGAGGATCGTTACACACATTGCCTGCGACAATACATTCATTTGATATTTCACATTTTTTGCGTAAAAGTTCAAAGCATTGCTCTTTTGTTAAATTTCTTTCAATTGCAGAAGTATAGATGGGAGTAATATATAAGAGTACTCCTAATTTTGAATTCTGGTGCCCACAATGCTTACATGTGGTTGTACGTTTGATATCTTTTGTACTGATTGTGCCTTTTACCTCTACCATGTCGTTTTCATGCCATGTAGACATTTCATAAATTAATTGTTCGTTTTTGGTGAGAATTATAGGACAATCGTATTTAAAGTTACCCATCGTGTCATCATCCACGCTCCGCTCGCCTCGAACAGTTGTCAACATACACTGACCTCTTAAAAAGTTACCATTATCATCCGTAATTATCTTTGGATTTTTAGTGACTCTACCATATAAAAATACATAATTGTGTCTTGCCATAATTTTTACCCTCCTTTTAAAAATATGCAATTTGCGTATTCATTTTTCGCTTATTTTTATGGCTGTGTCAAAATAAATATCGCTAATATAATGTAAGATTTATAAGGAATGGGCCATATATAATCAAAAAAAGAGGGAAGTCCCTCTTTTTATGCTGATTTCATTGTAGTAAATGTTTTGTCTTCCAGTATTTCTTCCTTGATGTAAAAATAAGTTTTTCTGAATTCACTGTTTAGCTCATCATAAATTGTTAAAGGATGACCTGATTCACAAATATAATGACTATGACGTAACTGTTCTAATGTGTGGTTCCACTCTGATATATCTTTGATTGCGACTCTTATATCGTTTAAATCCGGATGGACTACTTTCAAGGAATCCATAACAAAATTCAAATAAACTTCTTTTTCATCTGAATCATCCTCTTCTGCATCATTATTAGTCTCAATCTCTTTTTCATTTACATCTCCTGTAATCCGGACAACCGCGTCTTCTTCTACAAGCTCTCCATATTGTTCATACTGTTTAGTAAAACAGCAGACTTCAATTGTTCCTGTTTTATCTTCCAGATTAAAAAAAGCCATAGGTTTTCCATCGGACTTTCTTGCTGTAAGCCTTAAGTCCTCAATCAGACCCATAATATCAACCTTGTCTCTTGTTTCTTCTAACTCTGATATAGCAATACAACCCAGCTCCTCCGATGTTCTATATTCATCCAAAGGATGAGCCGAGACAAAGAATCCTAAGACTTCTTTTTCGGCTTTCACTCTTGCCTTTAAATTTTCCGGTGTATCTACGATTCTTATTACATCAAACTGTTTATTTAGAAGAACTAATGTATCTTCTGCCTTTTTTAATTTCTTTATTAGCTTCGGGTCTTCATTTGTTGACAGATCTTCTTGTATGGATTTCACTTCAGCTTCTTTATCTACAATCTTTTTAACAATGGTTGCTGATGTACTATAGTTGTTCATCAGTGCATGACGGTTTGGATGGAACTCATCCATTGCTCCAGCTTTAATCAGGTTTTCAATGGTTGATTTATCTGCTATTTTTCTACGCAGGAATTCTTTGAATGATACAAAATTGCCATTTTCTGTTCTGTCATGAATGATTTTCATGACAGATGCAATCTTTGTTCCCTTTATGGAGTCGAGTCCGAATAGAATCTTTCCTTCGTAGATTGTAAATCCGATACCTGACATATTGATTTCCGGAGGCATTACTTCAATTCCAATTTCACGGCAATCATTTAGTATAGATGGAATCTTTTTGATTGGTGAGCAGTTTAATACCGCACACATATAATCAGCTGGGTAAAAATATTTGATATACGCTGTAATGTATGACAGGACTGCATATGCCGCTGCATGACTCTTATTAAATGCATATTTTGCAAAATCTATCATCTGATCAAAGATTTCATTTGCGATTTCGGCTTTTATTCCTCGATGTACACAGCCTTCAATCTGTCGGTCTGGATCATCATTTCCATATATAAAATCGTTTCTTTCCAGTTCCAACATTTTCATTTTTTTCTTCGACATGAAACGCCTTACATTATCTGCTTGTGATAAGCTATATCCAGCAAGTTTCTGAACGATTTCCATTACCTGTTCCTGGTATACGATTACTCCATATGTTTTTTCCAGGATTGGTTTTAATTCCGGACACAAATACTTAATACGTTCTGGATGGGCCTTTTGTTCTATGTATTTCGGAATGAAATCCATTGGACCTGGACGATAAAGTGATACCAAAGCAATTAAATCCTCCAGACAGGTAGGATTTGCTTCCCGTAACATTCTTTTCATTCCATTTGACTCAAATTGAAATACGGATCCAGTTTTTCCAGATGCAAAGATTCCTTTAAATACTTTTGGATCAAATGGTAGATTTCGGATATCCAGTTCTACTCCAGTTCTTTCTTTAATACTTCGTACTGCCATAGTCACAATTTTCAGATTGTTCAGTCCTAAAAAGTCAAACTTAAGTAGTCCATGGACATCTTCTGCCTGTATCATATCACATTGTACTTTCATGTCTCCAGATTTATCATCTCTCATTAGTGGAATATAGTCACTGATTGGCTTTCCATCTGCAATAATAACCCCTGCCGCATGCATTCCATAATTTATAAATGCGCCCTCAACCAGTTTTGCCTGGTCGATTATTTCATTTGCATCCTTCTTATATTGAATCGTTTTTTTATCATCACCCGTTTTTGATGCAAATGCAGCCCGTAATATGTTTTCACATTGAAGTTCTTCCTTTCCAGAAGCGAACGATATTCCTGGTTTTGCCGGAATCATCTTAGCAATTTTATCTGCCAAATCTAAATAATAGTCTTTAGCATCTTTTTCAATTCCAATGATTCTTGCCACATTACGTACAGCACTTCGTGGTGCCATATATCCTTTTGTCACAATGTTTGCAACTGTTTCAACTCCATACAGTTTTTTGCAGTATTCAACGACGAGATCCCGAATATCTGGCGAAAAGTCAGAATCAACATCAGGCATGGTAACTCTGTCTTCATTTAAGAAACGCTCAAACAGTAAATCATACTGTAATGGATCGATAATATCTGTAATACCAATTAAATATGCAACCAGGCTACCTGCAGCTGAGCCTCTGCCAGCACCAACTACAAAACCGGGAATTTTCTGATGAGATTCAACGAACTCAATCATTGCACGTAAAGTCAATGATTTTACATTCTTCGTGAGGTAATTAAGATCCTCATCTGTTAAGTGGCCCAATTTGCGTCCAAATTCAAGGAAGTCTTGGACAATCAGGAAATAGTCACAGTAGCCCATTTTTGCTATGACATTTAGTTCATACTCCAAACGGTCTGCATATTTTTTTGTCCAGCCTTTTTTTCCTGGGAATCGGTTAAAAATACTTTCATAAGCAATATCCCTCAATTTACTTTCAGCTGTTTCGCCAGGCTTCAGATTTTGATATTTGGGATAATGTAATCCCTTTTTAAATGTACAGTGGCAGCGTTCACATATATCATATGCGTTTGTGATTGCTTCATCAATTTCAGACTCTGTTAATACCTTTTTAAGGGCTTCTCTTAATTCCGCTTCTGTTTTAATGTATATTTCTCTATCGCCAACCTCAACTGGAACAACTTTTCTCTGCTTTGCCGTTCTTATTGACCGAATGATTTGACGAGCCCTTATACTCTCATTACTCCCATCAGGCATATGAGCATCATTGGCTGCTACGATTTTAATATCCAGCTCTTTTGCTATCTTAGCCAAACTTGTAAAAGAAATTTCTTCAATTGGGATTCCATTTTCATCATTATATCCATGATATTGGATTTCGATGTAGAAATTGTCATTGCCAAATAAATCCTTGTAATACAAGGCTTCTTCTTTAGTTAGCTGGTATATCTCTGCTGGAGTTGGTTTATGAGACTCTAATTCATTGATTTTCTCCTGAATGGAATTGTACTTCTCGTGTTCTGCTACTGAGTCTTTGATTCTAGCATTGATTGAACTTATATCACGGTTTGTTAATGCAATCTGGACCTTTATTTTTTCCAGTTCTTCCTTTGCTGCTTCTGTTTCTTGCTTTTGACGGTTTAATTCCGCTAGTGCTTCTTCATAGGTCTCTTTTCCTTTTTGTTTTTCGACATCTTTTTCTTTCTTTTTAAATGCCCTTTTAGACACCTTGTTCAGCCTATCACGTTCTATTCTTAGTTCCTCTAAATAGGCCTCCTTCTTTTCTAAGGCTTTTTGATTCTGAATAAACGTAGCAGATGCTGGTTTTTCATAATTCTGCTGTCTTTTCATTAGTTTTTGAATTTCTTTATCAAATTGAAATGGACTTAATAACAAGCCTGCCAAAACGCCTCCAGCACAGGCACTCGTTGCAATGACATGTCCATGATATTTTTTTCCTTTTGCAAAATAACGTTCCAATATTTCCTTATTCATCCTTGGAAAGCCTCTGCTGTCAATCCTTGTATTTGATTCAGTTACAGCTTTTGCGATTCCTTGATATCCTATATCATCAAGCGCCATAAGGATTAAATGAAATCTTTTATATTCTGAATCGTCTTCCTGCATATATGCTTCAACGCCTGGGATAGGCTTAATGCCATATTTTCCAGCGGCAGCTATGAAATCATCAATACCGGTAAGTGTACCATGATCAGTCAACGCAATCGCTTTATATCCGCATTCCTTCGCTCTTTTGCAAAGCGCTTCTACATTCATGGTTGAATCATAACGCGATACCTGACTATGGTTATGTAAACTTCCTTTCATATATTTCTCTCCTTTTAGATTGTTCTCTTTTCTTCGTTACTCATTACATATAATGTTTTAAAAAAAAGGGAAATAAAAAGAGCGAGGATTTCCTCACTCTTTTATATAAACTCTGTTCATTAGCAATATACACAACTATGTTGCTAAAAAATCGATAAACAATGTATCATCATTATGAGAGGTCTCCACTCTTTCTGCGTACCCTCTCTTATTTTCATATTGACTTCATCGCAGAAATTTTTTTGACAAAAGAATCAAAATCATATGTCTTATTCCATTCTAATATGGTAAGGATTTCCTCCAGTTGTTCTGGGCTTAATCTGAATTTCTCAAAATTATTTAATCTGGCACTAAGCTCATGGTAATCATATTCTGGTATGCTTTCCTGCACTTCCTCTGTTATGTTTTTTATCCAACACATGGAACACTCATTACTATAATGTGGTTTTTTGGGTTTTCCTTTTTCTGGATGGCAGTATTTTTCGGAATCTGCAACCCAGTCATATGGACATCCACATTTATATAACATATCTGCCTCTATTTCATCCTTTTTCAACGTCTCAATTAATCGCTGTGCCTGTAATATTTTATCTGGAAGAACCATCAGTGGATCCAAATCCTCGCATGCTTTAATAAAGTCATCCTTTTTCTTTTCTGATATTCTGATTCTTGCCATAGGGTTACCGCCTTTCTTACTCTTTGCAGATTGAACTGATTACAATATTACGGTAATATCTATCTCCATCTGCTGATTCTTTCTTTAGCGTCTGGACTCCTCCTATAGCACATATGCGGTCACCTACTCGGTAATTTTCCATATACTGGCCAATATTTCTTTCGTATAGGAAAGTCTGGATATTATTCACCCTTCCATTAAAGAACGTTCTAATATTAATCGTCAGAACACCTTTGGCAGGCGATGCAATCTTAGATATAGTCCCTTTTAAATAAATTCGATTTTCCGCTTCCACATAGGAACCGCCTTCATAACCGAAGACAGCTAATTCCTTTTCTGCCTCAGCAATTGAGAGTCCGATAATCTTCTGGTCATAAAATTCCTTGCCGCTGTCTTTTGCACGCTTACGTTGTGTTTGTATCATGCCCTCTATACGTACAACATCACCCTCTTTATACACTTCCTTAATGGCATCCTTTTCCGCTCCATAAAATGAAATTTCAGGGTAGTTATAACAGACTTCGCCCTCTTTTGCCACATTTGGCATATTAAGCCTAGGTGTCTTAATCGTAAAATTAGTTGCGATTTCATTTGCAAAAACCCTAACAATAGGTCCTTGAATTATAATTTTGTTTAAATCTTTAACATCTGTTCTTTCCATAATTAAGTTCTCCTTATAATTTTAATTGTTTTACAATAAAAATATGTTAGAAGGAGTTTGAAAAAAGATAAAATAGTAAAGTTAGGGACATTTTTTTTGTTTTTTTTTATTATTTGTTGTCAAAAATCAATCTTTGAATTATTATATATATGTGGTTATCCACAAGCGAATGTGGAGATAATGTTAATAAATTAGATACTAATAAGGAGAATTAGATATGAATCATATGTTGTCAGTAGAAGATACAAAAATCATGCTCAATGGCTTTGATGAAATTCAAGATACAGCCTACTTTATCTTACGAAACAGTGGAGTGTTTATCACACCACAAATCGATGGAATTACAGCAAGAAATATTAAATGCACCGTGGAAAATGGTATCATTCATAACGATGAACTGATAACAGAATTAAAGAGAAGAGGTTTTGATATAAATTTGTTTGGTAAGATTAACGATCAGTACTATTGCGAAAATCCTATCATGTAAATATAAATCTAAGATTGATCTAAAGCAAATGATAAAATCCTTACTTCTTATAAAACGACTCAATATTCATAGAGGAAAAATTACCATATCAAGAAAAACAGTGCGGATAAACTAAAAGGGCCCACACCCTCCATTAGTGTGAGTCCTTTTTATTATCCTAAAATCATTTTAATCTCAATCCTAAAAGAGGCAATGGAATCCATCCATTTCATTAAATATCCGCATTTAATAACTGGTCCATCAGCTTTTCGCCAATCTCTATCGGAACAACACCTAGTGAATTGTTATTAATTGCACGTGCTTCTTTTTTCAGATTGAAGGTTCCATGGATTGTCTTATTTCTTCTTAATTTCCTAATTCCTGAATTATAATATTTTCTTACTTTATCAATTGGTAAGTTTAGGCGCTCAGCAACCTTTTTAAATGACATAGCCTCTTCGCCTGTTAATCCATGTCTTAACGAGACGACCGACGCTTCATCCGTTCCTAAGTCACTTACTGCCTTATGAAGGATTTGCTGTGTTTCATTTTTAATATATTCATCTTCAGGAGAGTCGAAGCTCCTGCTAATTTTCGAATCCAGGTAATCTACCGTATCATAGTGAACTTCTTTACTACTTTCCATTATTTTTAATGATTGAATGATTGTTTCGGAAGAAATCCCAGTTTCCTGTGCAATATCCTTCACAGTCCAATCTCTTCCATTTCGCTCCAATTCGGACACTGCCTTTTTAACCCTTACGATATTGGCAGAATAATGGGATGTCGTCTTATTGATATTGGAGTTGATATACTCAGTCATTTCATGCAATACATAAATATAAAAATATGTTGTGGGTTTGCTTTTCTTTGCATCATAGGAGTCAATCCCTTTTAATATTCCGAGGATTCCTTCTTGGTAAAGATCCTTCGTATATTTTTTGAACGTTGAAAAGCGGTTTTCAATTATATAGTAGATGAACATATCTAATTTTATAATCATTTCTTCTTTGGCATCCAGGGTCATCTGCATACCACGATTGTATTCTTTTACAGCTTCCAGATATATATCTTCGATATTTTTATCTTCGATTTTCTCTGGACGGATGATGATATTAGGCAGCTTCTTATTCTCATCCATGTTTAAAACACTCCGGATAATCGCTTCTGCTTTCTTCGCAATTCCCTTGCCTGTATTATATTTATCCATGATTTCTTCTGGTGTTTTAGCCATGGCTTTTGGAGCTGATTCTGCCAGGTTTACCCGCTCAATTTCTTCTGGAACATCATCTTCAGCTTCAATTAAATCTTCATCTACTAAAAAATCTATATCTTTCTTACTATTTTTCATACGCATACCTCACTTATCTTTATTAAATAAAATAGGAAAGCACTTCTTTATTACTTGTTAGGGCTTCTTGAATATAGTCTAATAACCATGAGGCCACTTCTGGGCTCTCAATTTTAACACCACTCATTTGGACCCAATGGTTAAAAAAATCCATTGGTTGAGTATCTGATGGTGGTGATTCCTGCACAATGATTTCCGAAATATTATGTATTAGCTCTTCTCTTTTCACCAAAAATCCCTCCCAAAATAATACACATAATATTATAATCGCTTTTTTCTATTTGTTAACCAGTAATAAGTGGGATAGGCTTATTATATTCCAGAACATATGTTCGTGTCAATAGTCTATTTGAATTTATATGTCTGCAATCAGTGTAGTAAGTTTTCCTTTATCCCATTTTGCTGATACCTTATAGGTACCTATCTCTGTTACCCTAGTATGGGATGATTTTTCGATTTTGTACAAATTATTTTTTTTATTTTCTAAACACACCATTATATTGACATAACCATCTTCACTATTTTGTGATGCAAGTGGAAAAACGTGGAGGATATCTTCTTTTATCATTCTTATATCATGCCCACAATTATATGGCTTTTCAGGCCGAATGGCTTTTATTTTCTTTACAATATTATAATCACTATTATTTTGTGGATACAATATTGTTTGAAAATTCCCATTAACCCAACTCCCTCTTATAATTAACGATTCAGAATTAATTTTTACCTGCACAGATGGCCGATTTATATCATCTGATACGTAAGGTATTATTTCATTAGCACATTTAGCTAAAACCATGATTTGAGTCATAAAACAATCTTCAAATTCTAAATGCAATGGTGTTACTAAAACCGATATGGTTTTGACAATCGAATTATCTTTATCCATATATTCAAGTGTATAATCATCAACAATCATATCATTAAGAGATATGTCTTCTTCATAAATTATGCCAGGCTTTGAATCCGGCTCTTGATTTGATTCATTTATTGTTAATATTTCCATCTCATCCGATTCCTCTGGTTTGCACACACTTATATCTTTTGTTTCGCCAGCTGTTAATATTTCTTTTGGAGTCTGCTTGTTTTTGTCTGTGGGCATAGGCTTTGCATTTGTTTCTTCAAGAATTCCTGTTTTTTCTTCCTGTTTTTGTTTGGGAATTTTATGTTCTTGGATTTTGACTTCAGCTATGATAGGTTTTTTTTCTTCAACCGGATCTGATTCCTCAAATAACAAAATATCATTGTATTCATCTGCAATTTCATCCAACAAAAATGCTGGTTCCGGCCGTTTGCCTGAGCTTCTATTAACCTTATTGTCTTTAGGTTTGATTTCTAAAATTTTTTCACTCTTTTGATTATTATTTTCCTTGTTAATCATCTTCTTGGATTGATCTGTCTTTTTTTCCTTTTTTTCTTTGTCATTTGTCTTCTTGCTTCTGTTTGCTTCAGGTTTCTGTTTTGTTTTATCCTTAATCACGGATTCTTTTATGGGAACTTTCAACTCAACCGATGAATTTGTATCTTTTTTGGGATTTAGTAAGTCATCCAGTGTTTTATTAAATTCTTTTCCCAAAATATTTTTAAGATCATCCTTTTTAATTCTATACGTAGTACCATTGCTTTCTATCATGAATATAGATGCTTTTTTATAATCATCGCCATCATATTTTGGCTCTTTTCCATTTAGCAATAATAAAGCAACTGCATTGTTCATCATTTTTTCATTTGATGAAAGTATATTAGTATATAGTTTATGTAAGAAATCCTCTTCCTCGTCAAACCTGGCATTTTCAATGCTCTCTTCCATCTCATCCCTATATATCTCTAAAAGTTCGGATGATAGTTTAACTATATCCTCAATATAACCAACATATCTATTATTTTTCACGAATTGTGTCCTCCTAAAATTATTATTCTCTTTATATAATGCAATCTGATGGTTTTAATGGATAGCATTTTTGCATACTACTATTGAACAATATTTTTGAAAGGAGTATTACTTATGGCACTGTTTCCACAAAAAAAAGAGTCATCTGAATACGATATCAATAATAGTCCAATGATTACTATTGATATGACGGATGACGATGAATACTATTATATTTACGCTGAATTCCCTGGAAGGGAGAAAAAAGAAATCAAAATAAAATTCAAAGGTGATAAATTATCATTAAAAGTTCTTGATGATGAAGACTATCCGGATCAGAATTATATTATATCAGAACGATGTCATGACGAAAGGGAACGCATCATTGAATTTGAGGAGCCCATTAATAAAAAAGAAGTCACTGCAAATTACACGAATGGCTTACTCAAAATATCGATTAAAAAGATTGATCCAGATGAAGACGAGGACCAGGATTTAATCCAGATTATGTAACTACCTATGTTTTTTCTTGTTATACAAAAAAAGAGGCTTATGCCTCTTTTTTAAACTGTTTCGCCTACTTCCAAATATTCTTCTGTATTTTCTTTTTTCTCTTCCAGATCCTTGAAATATTCCACATCTTTAGCGGATAGTGTTGTTGGCAGTAAATCTCCAAGAATTTCATCATTATCATAACTGCAGACATTATCTTTCATATTTGGATACATCTTTTCATCATTAATCCGGTTAAGGCTAAATATTGTGTCAGCTTCCTCTGGCGAATCTACCAGTTCTCCTCTTGCTTCTGCATGCAGCATCATAAGATGGTATACTGATGGCGCAGGTAAATTGACTGCCTTATATGCTTCCACCATGATTGGAGATGCGTAGGTTATCGTATTGTTTCCTGATGTTTTATCACATCCATCCTTGATAGCAAAATCACAAAAACTTCTAGGGTTTCTATCCATCCAGATAATCTTCTGGTTCTGGACATCAAATGCAACTGGAATCGACCTTGTACTTTTTGTGTTTAGCTGGACCGCTGTTTTGACTTTGGTCGGGTCATATAATTTCTTGTCCTGTTCTGTCAATTCCATCCAGCCAAATTTGCATGGAGTTTCTGCAAATTCGTATCCACTGAAATTGTTTACTGAAAAAACCACATAACCTACATCTTTGGCTTCCAGATTGTCCAGATTCATGTCAATGAATTCAGAGGCACCCTTTCCTCCTGGTGCACCACCATTCCGGATATCACCAGAATGGACACCATATCCGCTACCATGAAGGTTAAAATATGCTAAATCAGCAAGATGATTCCAGCTTTTATCATAAAATGTAGCTGACAAATCAATATCGACATGATTTCTATCAACATTTGTCCACCATATGAAACCTCTAAGTGTTTTTGTGTCTTTTTCCAAATCAATCTGTGAACCATATGGTAATGTCTGTGCTCCCTTTGAATCAGTTCTTTGCGCAGATGGGATTTTCACATCCTTAAGAGACTCTTCGATATATACCTTTCCCAATGGACGTTTTTCTGAGTATTTGCTCTTTAAGTATTCATCCACAATTTTATTAATCCTTCCTGCTACATCTGCGGGAATTGGATTTCTTTTATCTCTTTTCATGTAAGGATTCCCTAATCCCTTTTTTGTTGCATAGACACTATATTCCTTCTGTTCGGTTCTTAAATTGATGAGCGCCAGCATCTTCAATAGATTGTTTGTATCAATTCTGCTAACAGCCAGCTTAAGTACTGAACACAGATGGTTAATGTTGGATTCATACTGTTTTGGAGTTCCCGCGCCTGCTGCTGAAATGATCCAATCCATATCTTTTGCTAATTTTCCAGGTGCTTCCTTATATAATTCAATAAGCCCATTGAAGTCATTATTCTTCATCAGTTCGTTTCGCCTTGAATCAAAGGACTTCGCTAATTCACTTTTATAAAGCTTATCTGAAATTGAAAGCATCTTTTCTCTCTCTTCTGGATTCATCTCTTTCTTTGCTTTTTCTGATTTATATATGGATGGAAAATGGTATTGCTTAAACATTCGTTTAAATGTCTCTGGCCTCTGCGCAATATCGGTTTCTGTGTTTTTGGTACGGGCCATCTGATATGCATACAACCTACATTCCGGCTTCTTCAAAGTTTTAAATCTAACATTATCAGTCAGTGCAGTATTTCCATTGTTTTTTGCAACTACAAGCCGTAAAACATCTGTCGCACTTACCATTTTTTCTAAAAATGGATTCACGTCTGTTTTTGCACCTTGGTCATAATTAGCTGCTAGCCATGTGAGGTTTTCCTTATTTGGAATCTTTTCAGGAATACAGGACTCAAAATTCTCCATTTCTTTTTCTGCGGTTATAATATCGTCCTTATCATTTTGCGAAAAGGCAACTGAAGAGGCCATTAAATTTGATATGATATTTTTAATATCATCCTCATCTCCCACACTGATTGTTTTTAGCTGTTGGATTGATTTTGACACATCCAATAACTTATCCTTCTCATCCTCTTTGAACATTTTATATTCCAGTGGCATCTCAGTAAATCCTGATTCTGCATAGATCATAGCATCAAGATATAATTCAAAATCTGATTTTTCCATGACCGTGTCCGGAAATCCTGGATACATTGGTTTATATGTAACATCTGCTCCCAAGCGGCTCTCAATATTACTTAAAATCTGCTCTTCAATTTTTAAAATTTCCTCAACCGATGATTCTCTTAATTTTTTGATTAAATCATGTGTATATCGGAAACCAAGACTTTCAAGGTTTTTTGAAGCTGTAGCTGCAATCAGATATTTTTCGAATGAATCTACAGAATCGGATGCCGGGTTAACAGAAATAAGATTTTTTCTATTTAAAAGGATTTCATTTAGATTTGAATTCATAAATACCTCCATATGGTCGTGAATTTTGTTTACGATTGTAGTATGTAAGATATTTAAATATATAAAAAAAAAGATACTAATACATAGCATCTTTTTTATACGGTAAGCTTAAAGACTAATTTTTTCATATTATAATATTTGCATATTTTTGAAGGAAGCCTTTAAATGGACCGTTTCATGGTCAAAGCATGTTAAGCTCGAAAACTAATTTTTTCACCAATTGAATTAAGAAGGAAGTCTTCGAATGGAACATACATTTCTCTTTTTTTCGACCTATGTAGTTATTATGTAAGATTATAATATAAATAACTGTGTTTTCAGTAAAAATATCAATATTTTTCTATTTAAAATGAGTGCTACGATTATTATTTTATATGAATAACTTAAAATTCCTTACCACAACTTGGACAGTAATTAGTATTAAATCACATTGTCATCCCTTTATATTCTTTACTATTTTGAGTCTATAATTGTTTGATAAAGAGGTTCTGTATTTAATATCCAGACTTTTTCGCGATATGATTTTTTCTTTATTGGGTCATATAATTGGCATTGCATGTATGTGAACCTATTTTTATATGATTTATATTTATATATCTTTTCCAGATACTTAGTATTCGTTCTTTCTCCCTCCTCAAATCCACTTCCACTATGCGGAATGCAGAGGTTGTCCATCTTTATTTTCCCATCTTCTTTTGCATATCTATAGGTGGATTGGGCAAGTGCGCCTAAGTTGAATCTCATGGATCCTCCATGTAAAATCACTGCAGTAATAATTGGTGCAAGGATAATGAATAATATTATACTTGCAATCTTTTTATCAGTACTTACCTGCTGATTCTCTGTAACAGCGTTAATTGCACCATCTTTGTCAAAATACAACGTAATATGTTCACCTTGTGATACCTCATTAGGATAAATGCCGAGTTCATCAATGGATATTGTCTTTTTTGTTCCCTCAAAGTAGATAACAGAATCTCCTGATATGGTCCCAGTCCTTTTATCCAATGCGCCCGGCATGGATGTTGCTATGATATATCCTAATGGTATACATGATAACAATACTATTGTCAATAAAACCAGTCCAAGTATTGTCCTAAGTCTTGCGTTCCTTCTTGACATCTCATAATAATCTGAAAAAACAGATTTATGTATTACTTTATAACAAGAATCCCGCAAATCACTTCGATAAGAGTCATCATATAAATCTTCCGTACGCCGCTTGTAATCCAAATATGGAACTTTGAGTATATCTGGAACCGTATAATCTCCTTTGATTAGTTTTGTTAATTCACTCATAAAAAACTCCTTTTTCTTTTATTATGGCTGAAATTCAAACATATTTTATAAAAATAATGTGAAGAGGAGAAACTACTATGAAATGTTTCCATCATAATGATATGGACGGATATTGTTCTGCTGCTATTGTAGCTGTGGAGACAAAGAATTATAACCAAGACGATTATATTGAAATCGATTATGTCACACCAATTCCTGTGCATGAAATAGAAAATGGAGAAACTGTATACTTTGTAGATTATTCATTCAGTGGGACTAATATTAATGCTCTAAGAGAAATTTTAAGTCGAAATTGTAATCTGATCTGGATTGATCATCACAAGACCTCAATAGAACTGTTAGATAGATATCCAGAGTTCAAAGTAATTCCTGGTATTGTTAGAGACGGTGAAAGCGGCGCTTTATTGACATACAAGTTCTTTCACAAGTCAGAGATTGAAAAAGGTCTTACCATTCCACATCCCATCGAATTGGTAAGCGATTATGATTGTTGGCAATTTAAATATGGAGAAGAAACCACATTTTTTAAATTGGGTGTGGATTCAGAAGATAGTTCACCGCTCAGCTCATTTTGGTATGATGTGATTTATGATGGCCAACAGTCAGGAAAACGTATGGAACAGACAATAAAGAACGGCCGTTTATTAAAGAATTATGTTGACGAACAAAATACCTGGTACCGTAATCACTATGGTTTTATTTCAGAAATTAATGGAATTCCATGTTTTGCCTTAAACTTAAAAACAAATTCATGGGTATTTGGTAAGGCATACGACGATTACCCATTATGTGTTGCATTTGCATATAACGGAGAACGCTATGTCTACACTCTATATTCATCAAAGTCTGATGTTGATTGTGCTGCTATTGCTGGCTTATTTGGCGGAGGTGGACATGCAGGAGCCGCTGGCTTTTCTACGGAAACATTAATATTAAATAAGTTTAAAGAGACTGCTACTTAAGCAGCCTCTTTTTTTCTTGCTAATTCCAGAATATTAGTTATAATATATACTTAAGTGGTATTATGCTAAAAGGAGAAAAATTATGCCATACATAAAATCAATTCACATACCCAAAAAAGTGTATCATTATACAAAAAAAGAAAATTATGAATCGATTATCAGAGATGGAAAAATCATTGCTTATGACAGCCTTGAAAGCTGGTTTTGTTTAACAATACCGGATATGGTACAGTGCTTAAAGTTAACAATTTGCAATGAGGGTGAAAAATATATCAGTTCCGATAAAAAATTAAAAGAATATCCAAAATTTATTCCAGAAGATTATATTGTACTTGAGTTGAAGCCTCGCTATTCAAAGGATAACTGGTATTATTATGAAGATAATTTAATACCTGACGACTTTAATTTGCGTTTAGCTTCTTTAAGCTTATCAAAAATCAAAATAGGCTATCGTGGAGATTTGGAATTCAAAGGTAGGCCGAAGGTATACGAAATGACAGAAATCCTAAAAAATGCAGAAATAAAAAGCTGAGCTTAAATGCTCAGCTTATATTTTTCATTATTGAATCCATGCTCCATCTGCTCCAACTTTAAATCCATCTGGAGTCATTCTATTTGAATACATTGCTCCATATGTACCATCATGGGCTGTATTTAGATAATACCACTTTCCATTAATGTTCTGCCAGCCTACCAGCATCTTACCAAAACTTCCATCATGGGCTGTATTCATATAAAACCAGTTGTTATCTACATACTGCCATCCATATTTCATATTCCCATTAGAATCAAGTAGATACCAATCATTATTGAGGCCTAACCATCCTACAATCTTTTTACCATCTTTTGAGTAGTACCAATTGTCACCACTTCCATGCCATCCATCTGATGTATTAGAAGAAGGTCCTACCGATGGGCCTGAGGATGAATTACTTGATGGCCCATTAGATGATGAGTGATTGGATGAATTTGTTGAAGAAGTCTTACTTCCATCAGATGCGGATGTTGGAATATCAAAAATATACTCTTCTTCTGACATATCCTCATCTGTGGAGCCATCCGCAAAAACGTAATCAGAATTGCTGATGAAATCATCTCCATCAGATGTTCCCTTTACAGCCTGTACTGAAATGTGTACGTCCTCATATTTACCAAGATAACCGGACAAATCAATTGATGCTTTCTTCGTTGACTTCTTTGTCTGCTTTTCATCACCTGATTTGTTTGTATAATAAATTTCTACATTATACTTACTTGCATGTTCTACTTTGTCCCATGTTGCTTCCTTCTCTGTTTCGTCAATCACAATATTAGTCGGTTCTGCCAAAACATAGAAAGGATACGTTTTTGCTTTTACCTCAATCTTGCTTGAAGACCTTGATTTAACAGTAACGTTTGTTGCACCATAAACACTTACCTTTGTGCTGTTTGTGAATTTATATCCACTTTCTGGCAAGATAGTGATTGTGTAAGTATACGATGTCTTTGGCGTGTATGAACTCTTACTTGTGTCATACTCGTCTACATAATAGCAGCCTGAATCCACAGTTGGTTCCATACCCGCTTCGACCTCGCCAGGACTGAATGTCTGGTCATCATCTGGAACGATTGAAACATATACTGATTTAACTTCCTCTGCCGCATATGCTGGTATTGCCATTGTACCAAGTGCCATGCAACACAATGCAATCTTTAATAATTTGTTTTTCATAGATTACTCTCCTTTATTATTTTCTAAATATATAATGACTGATTTATAGTTGAAATAAGTGAAAACTGCCCTGAATTTACAAGATTCTATTTACAGGCATGTTGTAATTATATATCGTCATCCAAATCTTCCATATCATCACCTTCACCCGAGCCAGACATAAATTCTCTTGAACTCACACGATTCCTGCTTCTTTCCTCCTCCACAGATTCCGATATCATTTCTTTTATTTCTTCACTATGTTTTATATTTTTTAACTCAAAACATTTTAAATCATGGTCCGTGGAGTCGATATGTATTGTACCTAGTCCGAAAATCCTCTGTATAAAACTTCTGGAAATGCTGATATTTAGGATTCGATATAACCTTACCTCCGTTTCCTTGATGTTCAAAAAGCCTTTTCTCACAAAAATACGGTCATCATTCATTCCATATTTTGTGAATGTCCATGGAAGGCCACACCAGATTCTTTTCCTTTCATTCCATTTAAAATCCTGTTTCATTATTATTACCTCCGTCATATTTATAATAATAGTATGATGTATACAAAAAAGAAGAGACTGTAATTGTCCCTTCTATTATTTTATCCTTATTCCATTTACAATTAACCGTTTGGATGTATCTCCAACACAGGTAGATAAAGTTATGATTTGTTTATATGGGCTGTTTTCAAATCCATTTTGATTTGTATCAATATTACGACTCTGTTCAGATGCTGAAATCGCTTTGTTTATATAATCCTGTACATCAAAACCTTCCAATGCATAATCTAAATTATTTATATTAGATGATACAGTCCGTACTGAAAAAATCAAATAAACTCGTTTTTCATCTGGAGTATAAAATTCAATATATGGATGTGAATCAAAATATGATTTTGTTTTGAATTTTTTTAACGTGCCAAACATACTTCCATTTTTCATATTGTGACCATATATAATCAGATTGTCCTGATTCACCATTTTTGCAGAATAAGCATCAATAAATAATGAACCGGCATATTCATATTGTTTATTTTCAAAAAGTTTATGTAGATAAAACTCATTATCTGGGCCTTGTGGCACTGGATAAGAAATATTTGTATCCGGGATATTTAACCAGCCTTTATAATCACTATTAATTGTACTTAATGATGCATGGTCAATTTCAAGTGCTGGCATATGGTTCATATACTGACTAAGCGAAGTATATTCGGTAACCGCTTCTGCCTGAATTACTCCTTTTGTTTCCTCGATTGTGTTTATTTCTTCTGTTGTATTTGTTTCTTCAAGTGTCATGGTTTCAGTTTCTTGTGTTTCTTCTGTTGGGATGATTAAGTCTTGAGTTTCTTTTACGGGTGGACTTGTCTCTGCAATTGGGACCGTTTCCTCTATAACAACTTCTTTCTTCAAATCATTATATTTCTTTGTTGATATAATAACTGATGATACATATCGTATTACAATAGCCAAACAGATAAATATAAAAATAGCAATTATGATTTTTATGATGTTTTTTTTCATTTTGCTTCTCCTTACTAATTTTCATTCTCACTTAATATGTTAGATGAAGCTTTATTCGTTACAAATACAGAATTTATTTTTGTATTAAATTCTGATTACATTAAAAAAAATCATATTTTTCAAATTTTTCACTTTTTTGGTTGTCATTAATAAAAAATACTCCCATAATACTTATGTAAAATAAAATTGTCAAGAGAAAGGGAATAATTATGAAGAAATCACTTGTAGCACTTGCAGCACTAATGTTAGCAGTGCAGATGGGTTCTCAAACGACTCTGACGTTTGCTGGGCCATCGGCAATTGTTGTAAGTGCAAATAATGTTGGCTTATCACAACAGATGCGGAATATTTATAAAGTGACGGAACATCCTGAGTTTGATCAATATGTATATGATGCATTTGATAAAATTGAGGCAAATAAATATTCGAGCAGTCCCATTATTGTATATACTGGAGACTATCAGTCCTGCTGGGCATTCAGAGACTATTTTAACTATGCCTATGGATTTACCTATGATTTTCGTTTATCCGCTTATCGCACGAGCGGTTCTGCTAATTATGTTGTAGCATTCTGCAATACAGGAGATATGGATACCAAAATTGAGAACTATTTAAATGAGGTATACAAAGCTCAGTCAATTGCTGCACAGCTTGCAGGCCCAGATACGGATACTACTGCTTATAACATTTTTAATTGGGTTAAATCCAATCTAAAATATGATTATTCCCTTCACGGCAAAGCAACCGATGATGAGATGCTTAGAAGTTATTATGGATTTTACAGTGGTAATCCAACAATATGCAAGGGATTTTCAATGGCAGTATATCAACTATGTTCCATGAATGGTATCAAGGCAACCTTAGAGTCTGGTTCTTATAATGGTGGCGGGCATGCTTGGAATACAGTATTGATGAGCGATGGGTTGAAGTACGTAGATGTCTTAAATGATCAGAGTATGATTAGTTCTACATTACTTCCAGGCTATGTTAAAGAATAGAAAAAGAGCTGCGAGTGCAGCCCTTTTTTTATGTTCTGATTTATTTACGGCGTTTGTTTGCAACTAATACAAATGTTCCGCCTAAAATTACGATTATTATGGCAGAAAGCTTTAAAGCATCCATAACCTTTGTCATATCACTGGTTTTCGGAATAACAGCTTCCGGTACAGTCTCTGGAATGGTTTCTACAATGGTTTCAGGAATCGTTTCAACAATCAGTTCTTCGATTGTCTCGACGCCAGGTCCATTATTGGAATCTCTATCATCCCATCTCCGATTGTGATCATTATCATGGTCACGGTCCTTTGACTTTGTTGTCTCAGGGACAGTTGTTTCAGGAACGGTTGTCTCAACAGGAGTAATTTCTACTGCCGTTGTTTCCTCTGTTGTAGTTTCAGCAGGTGTGGTTTCTGGTACAGTTGTTTCTGGTACAGTTGTTTCAGGAACGGTTGTTTCAGGCACTGTTGTTTCGGCAGGAGTAGTTTCTTCTGGTGTTGTTTCTTCTGGCTTTGTTGGTGCTTCCGTAGTTTCTTCTGGCTCAGTAGTAGCTTCCGTTTCTGGTTCAGTTGGTGCCTCTGTAGAGGCTTCTGTTTCTGGTTCAGTCGGAGCTTCAGTTTCCGGTTCGGTTTCTTTTTCTGTAGGTGCTTCTGTAGGAGCTTCTGTTGGTGCTTCTGTTTCGATGTCAACATCGAATTCATAATCATCTCCGCCACCTTGGTTATTGGTTCCGGCGAATCCAGCAAATGCGACTGCAGATGCAATCCCTAAGCCTAAAAAGATACTGATTAATTTAATTCTTATGCGCATAATTTTTTCGTCCATCTATGAGTCATGAGCTCATTTCCGCATGGAAAGAACGATGGACATCCTCCTTTTATCTTTTTTATAATCTCCATGCATCTCGTATACACAAATAGTATGTGAATGAATATTTATTGATAAAATAAAAAAGCGGCATTTCTGCCGCACTAATTATTCATCTTTTTTCCTGAATTTATATAATGCAATTGTTCCCATTCCACCAGCTACCAGCAGCATCATAATGATTTCAACTACGCTGCCGATATCACCAGTTACAGGAGTCTGTACTCTCTCTCCAGTTGGTACTTCTGTTGTTGGTTCATCATTAATTTCTGTTACTGGAGTCTTTGTTGGCTCTGTTGAAGGCGGTGTATCATCTCCGCCAGACCAGCCTCCATTATGTCCTTTTGTGGTCTCTTCGACTTTTGCATGGTCATACATCACAACTGGATTTGGTGATACTTTACCATCTTTCACTTCAAACGTAATACTTTCTGCTATTTCATATCCTTTTGGTGCTGTTACTTCTTTTAATACATATGTTCCATCAGATGGACTTGCTATAACATGTACCTCTGTCGTTGAAATCCAGGTATCAATCATCACTCCATCCTTAAATAGTTCAAGCTTAGCTCCAGGAAGTTCCTTTTTTGTAGTTGCATCCTGTTTGCTTATAATGATATTTTCGCTAATTGGTGCATCATACATGATGATTTCGTTGGAAGATACTTTTCCATTTTCTACTGTGAATGTAATTGATTCTGCTACCTCATATCCATCTGGTGCTGTAATCTCGGTTAAAATATAGGTTCCATCTTCTAAATCCTTGATTTCATGTTTTTCAGAAGTCGATACCCATTCGTCGATTACTACATCATCTTTTGTGACTTTCAAGCTTGCTCCAGGAAGTTCTTCTTTTGTTGTAATGTCCTGCTTTGATATGATTATGGATGGTTTCTCAATTGGCTCTGGCCTTGATATTCTATTTATAACAACAAGACCCTGTACATTTCCTTTTGGTGTGTAAAACTTAAGCTCAAAATCCTGTAATTCAGAATCACCTACATGGGCTATTTTTTCCCTTACTAATTCCACATATTGTTCTGCAGCTGATATATCCTCAATTCCATAAATTGCTTCCATATCAAATCCGACACCATCAACTGCTTCCCAAACCAGAGCACCTGTAATGTTTTTAGCAGCTTCTATATCTACACCGGTATAATCAACTAGGTCATATGCGTCGTTTGGATAGCCCGCAAATAAAATGGCTTTTACTTCCCGTCTTGTCTCATTATCTGATATTGTCTCATCATAGTCAGATAAGTTACCAACTGTCTCTGGATTTAATTTTCCATGATTGTAACAATAGGCTGTCTTTCCGTCAATATTGAAATATCTTGTCTGAAACTCACTACCGTTGGATTCTCCACTATAAAAGGAGAATGGGACTGTTTTAATGACGGACTCGGGCATATTACAGCTTTCTTTCACCGACTCAAGTTGTTCCTCGGTCCGGAATGCATATGGATTAGCAGATGTTATGCCTGAAAGATCTGCATTTGAATTTTTTCCATAGGCAATTAGTCTTTTTCCATTATCTGAAAAAAGGGAACCATCCTTACAATTATATCCTTCAAATTGGTCTATTTCAGCTGATAAGAATGTATACCTGTAATATTCCCTACCATTTGAATCTACTTTTTGATTGTCAACAGCAAACCCATCTGGGATTGTTAATGTACCAATATTTGCATTCATAAAAGCCAATTCATCAGCTGCTGTTGTTCCATCTTTAATTTCATAATCACCAGTTTTCTGTTGCGGATAGCTAATGATTTTTTTCCCTGCATATAAAGCTCCATCAAATGCATAGAACATATTTCCTTCATTATTACTTTCAAATGAATTAAGGGATGTTAACTTGCTTAATGTTTGAGATGTTGAGCTTCCATCACCATCTTTTAAAATCTTCTTTAAATATTTGGGTAATTTCAGACTCTCGACATTTGCCATCTCATCAAAGACGGACTCCTCAATGTACATTACACTTTCTGGAACCACTTTTTCTGGATTATCAATTATAGTGCCATCTGAATTTACAGCATCTGGTATGATTGCTTCTGTTGTAGAACCATCAAAAGCAACAACTGTCCATTGAGATGCCTCATCTGCTCGTTCTAATGTAAATCCATTCACTTCTACTGTTTGTGCTGCACCAGTATCAGTTTCATCAGCTAAAACCTGTAAGGTTGTTGCTGCACTTAATGAAGAAACAACCATAAGACCAGCTAATAAACCTGATAACTTACTTCTAAATTTGTTAACCATAGTAACCTCCTAATTTAAATATGTTTACGTTTTCTAGGCTCCCACCTAGAAGTAGTATGATAGATAACTTTTTGCTTTTCCTTGAATAAAGGCACTAAAAAAAGAGCTTTCGCTCTTTCTTGTTCAATAAGTTTGCTTATTTTGTATCAGGGATTTCCTAATCGTTAGTCCATTTAGCAAAAATCTGTATAGTAAGATGACTGTGGATACCACTCATCATCATCTTCTAAGTATTCATAACACCAGTTCTTCAATCCGGTTTCTTCTGGCCGCCATTTTCCTTCTCCATATGTTAAATCCATATAGTTTTCAAATTCAGAGTCCGAGCAAAAGTGGAAATCTCCATCATCGTTTGTATATCCTTCTGTGATTGGTTTGCCACAAACACTGCATATTCTGATTTCCAAGTCACTATTTTCCTCAAAAACCTCATCCAATTCTTCTGATTTTTCAAATTCACTTTCAAGTAGGATTGAACCATCATGCTGCATAACCTGAATATGGATTTTATGCATATAATAATCATAAGCGAAATGGTATGTTATATCACACTCCGAGGTACAGTCATATACTCCATTATTTTTCATAAAAGCAACTAATGGTTCATTATTGTCATATTCATCCAGCATTTTTTGAAAAATTTGTTTATATAAGTAATTTGGACTCATCTCTAACATTTTTATTAGGATTTCTTTATCAAACATAATCCTCCAGCCTTTCTCACTTTGATATAATCATTATGTCGCAATCTTCATTTTGTTAACTACAGGACCTTTAATATAATAACCATAATAAGCCGGTTTTATCTTATTTGGATTCCTTAGGCAGGAAATGATAAGTGAGGCCTCTCTTCCTGATAACTCATTTGCATGGTCCAATATAACATTATAACTAACGATATATTTTATTTGATTGTCCGTTGCTGGATAATCATTACTCTTATTTTTATAATATTTGTTTCTTAACCCATGCAGTTCCGGAAAAAAATCGGTTCCCTTGTCTATCAATAAACTTTTTGCTTCATAATATCCAATATTCCTTTTTAAAGCCAAGTAATTGATAGGGAGCTTTTCATAAAAGAATTTTACAAGATATCCACGAAACTCTGGGTCCTCAATTGTTTTTGCTTCCTCACTTCCGAATTGCTGTTTCTTCTTTAACGCACATATTACAGCATCTGCTGCCGCTTTTGAGTCAAAAGCATTGATTGTTTCCACAGGTTTTTTGCTTTGATTGACACGGTTTGCATATTCTTTTACATACTCAATGATTTGATTTTTTAGCGTTCTAGATATTTTCATACACATCTCTCCTTTTAATTTAATTATGTATGATAAACCAAATGATTAAATTAGTGCTTCATTCATAATTATTAATATTATGGTCAGAAGATTATCTGTAAATTTATAACATATATTTATCATTCTAAACCGCGCTAATTTTTGTATATACGCAATGACAGTTATCTTTATTTTTTTTGATACATCCTATAAATGATAGGAGGGAAAAAAATGGGATATTGTTTTATGACACTTGAAAAAATTAAAAATACAAATCAGCTAATTGCTAAATATAAGCATAACTATCGTAAAATGGATGTGCTGAATGCAGATCCGGAGATGTCATACTTGAATGATGAATTGGTAAAGCTTGATGACAAAACATATGAAGAAGCTTTTAATGAACGGATGAAAGCCCTTGGGTATGGTGAAGATAAAAAAATACGTTCTAATGCAGTATATGCGTTTGAGGTGGTGACAACATTTTCTAGGGAAGACCACGAGAAAATCAATTTAGAAGAATGGAAAAAAAATAATGTTGAATGGCTACGGAAGGAATTTAATGCGGATCCAGAAAAATATGGAGATAATGTTATATCTGTCATGTATCATGCTGATGAGCCTGGGAATGTACATTGTCATGCAATTGTTATTCCTATTGATGATAAGGGCCATCTGAATTCTCGATATTACATCAGAAGCCGCCAAAAAATGATTGAACTTCAGGATTCTTATGGAAAATTAATGAAACAGGAACATGAACTGGACCGTGGAATCAAATACTCAAAAGCACGTCATCAAGATATAAAACGATACTATACTGCACTTAATAATACATTAACCAAGGAATTACCACTTGTAAAAGAACAAGAAACAGCAAATCAATATCGTTTGCGAGCAAATGAACTATATAAAGATAGTAATTTAAAAATCATGGCACTAGAAGATAAAGAAAAACGGTTGAAACTTAATTCGGAGCAGTTAATTAAGAATGCAGTCAGCGAAACGAAAAAGGAGTTCTACGAAAAATACCAGATTAAGGCAGAAGCTTTGGATGAAATGGAACGTGAAATTGGGCCACTTGAGGAAGTCAAAGAGAAATGTAAGACGTACGATAATTTGATTGAAGGTATTGCTGCTCAAAATGAGGATGATAAGGAACCTATTATCAATCTCATTGATGACTTAATTTCGATTGGTAAAGAATTAAAAGAGAAATCAAAAAATCAGGATAGGGATATCTAAAATGGTTGACAATTTTAAAATTGTAATTACAATATAAGTAAAACTAATATATTTTGAAGGGTAATGATATGAAAAGAAAAGATTCGTATAGTTGTTTAGAGCGAGCAGGTCTATTATTAAAATACATTGGCTTATTGATGTTACGGTATTTTATTTATATACCAGCTATTTTATTAATCATATATTTATTTAAAGATCTGAGTTTATTTGGTATGAAATATACCAGTATTCCATTATATCTTGGAGAACTGGTTGATACTAAATTCAGTGCCTTTCATCCTGGGTTTCCTGCAAATATATTAGTCGCACTCCTCGAATTCATCATTGCTTTATTGATATTGGCAATCTTCTATCTGGTAATTCCTGCTCTTGTTTTAGGTACGGCCATAGAGATTTCATCCTGGTCCATTGTCGCACGTATAGATGCTTATAATGACTGGATGTATTCCGTTGAAACCAGCCACGGAAAGCCACATAAGGAGCGTTTAAGCGGTCTAGAAGTACTTGAGGAACGAAAACGTAAAAAGGAAGAACGAGAAGCCAAAAAATCTGCAAAGGCACGTGAAAAGATACTGAAGGAACGCCCTGGAATAATCAAAGGTTATTACATAAATCAAATGGAGCAAACAGATCCTTCAAATGACAATAATGATATAGTTGAGAGAATTGAAAATGAAAAAATAAAAGCTGCCTTTGAATTTTATGGATTTGAAAATGATAAATTTACAAAAGAACAATTGGATAAGCAATATAAGAAAATGATGGTAAAATACCATCCGGATGTTAATCCAAGCGAAGAAGCAAAAGAAATGAGTGAAATGAATGGTGAATATTATCTGATTCTTAAAAGCTTTAAAAATTGGGACTAAAAAAGAGGCATCAGCCTCTTTTTTTAATCCTCTTCTATTTTCTTCCTCCATAAATATATTCCTATTCCAGCTACAGATATGATTGCGATTATACTTATAAGTATGATTATGCCAGCCATATTTGTTTCTTTTTCTTCTGGTTTAACCGGCTGTTCAGGATTCGATTCCTGTTCCAATGATTCCTTGATTTCTGCCCTACGTGATTCTCCATAACTTCCATCAATATATTTTTTATCAGTATCAGATAAGGAAGGAGCCAGATTTGTATCAGTTATTGATTCCTCTGGCAATGTTACATGTAATTCAACATCATACATATCCATTGTAGAATCAAATTCCTTATAGCCATATTCTTCTTCGTCTATAGATAATCTATATGCGTTTACTTCATCATTTCCGACATATGCTGTCATGATGAATATCTTATCGGTAACATCGATAGTTGTGCTAGCAGTAAAATTATTTGACCTTGATAACAGAATGTTTGCATATTCCTCTGTTAACTCTTCTTCATTTACATAACGCGGCTCTCCTGTGACCATTACGTATATATCATATAGAGTACTTTCATTAACCTCAAAGTTATCAAAATCAACTGATATATTTAACTGAACAGCTTTTGCCTCTGGTAAAGTTTCAACGATAGTTCCTTCATCTGCTATGATTCCTAATTTAGCTACTTCCTCTCTACTTACAGTTCCATTTTCATCATAGTATAAATCATACTTTTCATCGTAGAATATGTGGCGGTCACTATCTATAAATACTAGTGTATTACCATTTTCATCCACCATTCCGATTTCTGTATAATTAGAAAATATGTCATCTGGATTATTATTAACTCCAAAAGACTCTTCTAATGACTCTGTTGAGTCATTAGAAGTACTTACTTCATTCGTAATCTGCGAAGCATCGATTTCTGTTGCATAACTAATATTTGCACATGATAGCATAAACATCAATCCAATCACAGGTACTATTTTTTTATATTGTTTCATTCAATCCCTCCTCTATGATTCTGGTTGTTCTTCATTTATTATGTTATTATCGTATTCATCATTTGTTCCATCTTCAGTTTCATAATCATATATATTTTCCCTTATATTAACAGATCTCATTGCCGTAAATCCTTGGTTTATGTAATACTGGAGACCTGGTACATTATATGTGTCTTTTAATGGCTTACTTGAGGTTGATGCATGTGAAATCTTTCCTCCACCCATATATAGGACCACATGTTTTCCACCTTTTACCAAGATATCTCCTGGAAGCAATTCTGCATATGAAATAACCCTAAACTGGCTGCTTGAAGTAAAGCCGGATGTGCTTAAGCATTCTCCATAATACATTCCTGCATTATATAAAATCGTACTGACATAAGATGAACAATCAAAAGCATCAGCTGCTGTTAAGCTACTTATTGTTTTAAGTGGTCCATGATTTGCTCCATATACATATTTGGTATTAAATCGTTTTGCGACATTCTCCTGAAATGACTGGGCTGCATATATGATGGCTTTTCGATCCGAACATAAATTTTTCCATTCCGGAGTATTTGAAATTAATTGCGCTAACTGTGCATCTGTTAAAGGAGCTCCCGTTACTCCACCAAAATCCTGTATTCCATATAATTCAAGCCAGTCTCCTGCCATCAATAGCCTTACAAGAGTGATGCTGTCTTCATCCCATCCATGTTTTTCAAAGTCGACATTCCTTCCGCTACTGCTGGTATATGCATTAAACCAATATGGAGTGGAGTTTCCTGCATTCACTACATTCCGATCCTCTGCATCAGCATCTGGCTTTTCAAGTGTATCAAAGCTTTCTTCTTCAGAAAATAATCTGAAATAAGTTTTAGATGTCGAGAAAGTGTTTGTGAACCAGTTATCATTATTCCACCAGTCTTTAATAGCAATTGGTTTTCCGGTCAGTTCTTCCATGATTGCTTTTTCTGCAGCCCTATTTTCAGTTGCATTTGCTTGGTCAACGGATTCCTGGTCTCCTTCCCGTCCCTTCTTTAATTCAGTATAGTTAGTAATTTCTGTCTCACAAACTGAACATACAGGATTATCATCTTCATTTAAAACAACAGATGTGGATGGTATTGAATATTCGTCTACAATATTTGTTGAACACGATGCATTTGGACATTTTGCAGTTCCAATTACGTTTGATCCAGAAGGTGCATCAAATGCTGTGGCATATTTATCCAAGGCATACATACTGAACCGGCTTTCTGCATCTTTCTTGTCTACATTATTAAAAGCATCCGATGTGTCTGTTGTTGTATTTGTAACTGCGCCATCTTCTGTGTCAGTATCTTCAGTATCGGTATCCTCTCCTTCATTCTCATCTTCAACAGAACCATTTATGGTATTCTCTTCCATTGGATCATAAATGTTTGATATGAATACATAAGCATTTCCATCAATATGCCCTTTACATTCATCACAATGGCATACATAAACATAACTTGTGTATCCTTCTCCTTTATCTGTTACTTCCCACGTATAATTCTTACATCCAGTTTCTAAAAACCCTTCACGGGCATCTCTTGCTGTCTGTACTCTATCATCATCATCTCTATCGTATGTATAATACACCGCGCCATGTGGTCCATGTTCTAGCACTGTATATTTGTCATAATGATGTGTCTCTGTATTTCCATCACTATCCTCTGTCTCATATGAATCTTCCTTCATTGACATGGATAAGCTGAATTTTCGGTCTGGACCTGTTCCTGCATTTAACCAATCTGCATCTGAACTTCCTCCAGGAATTTTATTATTACATGATTCACCCGCTACATGATAATCTGGTTCAGGTATTTCTGCTGAATATGAAGGACAGTAATATATAACCGGTTCTGTTTGATCCAATCCAATAATATGAGTCGAATCATATAATTTAGCACAGTAGTCCTTGTAAACACTGTCATTAAATATAGAAAGGTTATCCGTATAAGAACCATACTTCTTAAAATCCTGGTCTATATATATCGCAGCCATGGATAAGATTCCCTTGATGGTGCTTGAACTGTATGTAGATAACCCTGCATCAGCATTTTCGATATCTGGTGCGGCTTCTCCTCCACTTGCACCCACATCTGCAATGAGCGTCTCATCCGGTTCGATATCAGCAAATTCAGAATTACTTGTATAATAATCATAATAGGATTTTGCGGCACTTCTCCTCTCGCCTCTTTCCTTTGTATCAGTCTGGTAATTTTTATACATTTCGTAGTTATCAATGAAATAGTCAGTTGCTGCATTGATGCTTGACCAGTTTGTGTTTCCCATAATATTGACTTTGTTTTTGTATGATGGTTCAACAAATAAGTATCTTAACTGTGTGTCAAGATTATTCCATCCTCCATGGGTTGCTGCCCAATTCATAAAAGCGGTTCTTCTTGAACCCGTCCACTGTACTATACCAACATCCACACTTGAATTTAATGTATGATTCATACTGCATTCATTCATGATATTTCCCATAATACCGGCGATTGCATAGTCATTCCAGCCCATCTGTTTTAAGAATGTCCATATTCTGTCACTTGTACTGTTAATCGTTATTGCAAAGCTGCCGTCACCTATGATAATTCCTGCATCATAGTTATATGAGCCGTACATTTCTTTTCCATCAGCGCCTATGTAATGTATATTGTAATTTGTCCATTCTTTAATTCCCTTTTCTGCATATCCAGCAGGTATAGGCTCATTTACCAAATTTGCTACAGCGGAATTGAATTCACGCTCTTTTTCCAAAAGCTTTTCATAAGTAGCACCCATAGTCGTTTCTGTCTTAAATTTTTCCAACGAAGTACTAACAGCATCTCCAATTGCGGTTAATGAAACAATGATAAGAACAACCACTGTTGAAAAGATTGCGATTGCTGCAGCACCACCACCAACTATTAGTAGGACCTTTTTCAGAAGAAGGTTTATTACATTGAAACCTTTTAAAATACTCTTTCCAATTAATTTGAATGGCGATGTAATAATCCCAGTAAGTTTTTTACCACCTCGTAATACCTTTCTTACAACCCTTCCTCCAGCCTTTCCAATACGAGCAGTTGCTTTTCCAATTCTTGAACTCGCTACACGTGTGTAAACCCTGGACGCAGAACCTGCAACAACCTTATATGCACTTGTTTTTCCAACTGCCCTTCCAGCTGCACCAGCTCCTCTTGCTATGACTTTACCTGTTTTTGATCCGACCACCCTTACTCCATGGGCTGCATTTCCTGGGAGTTTTTCCATCGTATTTCTAAAACTCATTTTCATATCTTTTGTGCTTTTAATTGGGTTTATTATGAAATTTCCTACAGCACCTTTGATTCCTTTATCAGGCGGATTGATAAGCTTGGTCATGGCATTCCTATAATATGTACCATTACCAACATTTGCGGCAACATTCCTTGCTGCCATCACGCCATTAGACATTCCTTGCAGTCCTACTTTATTTAAAACATTTGCTGTCCCAGTCAAGGCGAAATCACCCGTTTTTATAAGTCCTTTCGCCAGACCTTTATAATAAATACTGCTTGTTCTAACAAGCGTTTTTGTAACAGATTTATAATATATCAAGGAATTTGCACCCTGGAATGCCGGATCACTTATATTCATGGATGCCATACGCCGCATAGACTTAAATGGTTTTTGTGGTCTCTTTATACTTGCATGTTTTCCATATATGGATTCGACAATACCAATTTTTGTTTCAATTATATTTGCTAATTCTGTATTGCCGCTCTTTCGTGCATCCTCTAACTTCTTTATAAGTGCTTTAGGGTTATTTGGAAGCTCCATTTTTGAGGTTTGTCGGTAATATAGGTTTATTTTTTTATCAATTTTTTTTAGACTGTTATAAACATTACCTGTATCGAGTTCCAGCTTATTTTCTGGTGTTATTACTTTATTATTTAATAATATTTTATTTACTTCCTCGATGTTATCCTTACTGAAAACACTATCCGGGACATCTTTTATATCTCGTAGGAACTTTTCATTGTTAGATATATTTGTTCCACTATTTACTAAAAGTGTATATCCAATTTTTGAAACACCTACAAAATTCATTAAGGTATTAGATCGTTCACCATTTGAGCTGCTATTCATGATACTTTTTTGGACTTCTCTCATTTTGGCATTGACCATGTCACTTGACATTCTGCTTGCAGCTTTTCCAACACCTACTATATCTCTAGCAGTAGAATCATTAACATTAATTCCTGTCATTTTTTTAAGAGCATCCCTAAAGTCATCATCTGCTCTTTTTTCAGCACCCTTTTTTATATTATTTAAGTGTAATTGTCTTGCTTCTCTTTGTCTTGTTCTTCCCATTTGCCTCCACCTCCTTTCCTTTTATGTTGGATATATTTTAAGATGACAAATAATATCAATAATACAATTAATGGATATCTAAGATTATATATTTGTTCTTTAATCCATGTGAAACATGCAATTATCATATCGAAAAAACGTGTTTTTAAAGGAATTCTCTTCGTTTCCGTTTTTTCTTTTTTAAGCTCAACTTTGTCAACCTCTTCTTTTATTTTTTTAATATCTTCCTTGTCTAGATTTTTTATTTCTTCTAACAGTTCACCAATATCCATATCTTCGATATCCTTATCCTGGGAAATGGATGTCTCTTGTTGTGTTGCTGGTTCTTCAGCATATGAAGGAAATGAGAACAAAGTAATAATTAGTAGCAGAATAGATAGCGGTTTAGTCATTTCCTTCTTTATCTTCATTTCTTCTGCCTCCAACCCGAATAATGTTAGATTTTTCAGCCTGTTGCATAGCCATACGTTTCAGTTCCGCCTGTTGTTTTATGAATTCTTCCTGTTCCCTCTCTTTTTCTTTTTCAAGTTCTTCATTGTATCTGATTTCAGCTTCTAACTGCTGTAAATACTCGTTTGTTTCACGATTCATCTGTTCCATGTCAAGTTCTTCATTCTCCGAAATACAGCAACTGTTTGTATTAAAGAAGAAATCAATTGAATCTGCGACTGTTCCAGGTTCGTTACTACATAGATTAAAATTAATTGGGAATGCTAATTCCAGAAAAATCGGATGTTTCTCCATCGTTTCTCTTGGCATAATCATTAATTCAATCATATTTTCGAAATCATCCTTTATCTCCACATCTTCATCGATATCCACATCCATAGTTGACATGTTTTTCTTATATTTCTCAAGCATGTTCCAAACAGCTTTTAATTCTGCTGAGTACGGATTGTTAAATTTGATTTTCACTTCAATATATCCATTGTCATCATATCCATCAACAAAACAATCAAGATATATTTCTGTAGTAATCAAAGATAACATCTGCTTAATATTACTGACTAATTCCTTATCCTCGTTTTCTACTAATTCAACCAGACACAATGCAGCTGTACTTTTTGGTAAATTCCTTTCATCCACTCCGCTTGCCATATTTATAAATTCAAATAAGTCCATAATAACCTCCTAAAATTTTATTTACTAAATTAGTATGTAAAAATCCAAGGTAAAAAAAGAGAATTAAAAAGCAAATATTCCACATAACGCCATTATCTTAATTAAAATATACTGACAATAAAAAAGAACTGTGAACATTACTTCTTCACAATTCCTTTTATGTAATGAAGATACTTGAATATAAACAAAACAGATCTTCGATTATTCACTATACAATTTGCTATATATTTTTTATATCGTGATATAAATGGATTTTCTTTGATTTCTGATTGATATTGTATTATAAAACTTTGAATAAGAATCATTTCTTTATCCAACTCTTTAAATGGAGAAAGGCTCCCTATATAACTTATATTGGCATATTCTATTGCTACTTTGAGGCATTCGCTAAAACAGTCATATCCACATGTTTTGCTGTAATTTGTTCTACCCATAAATATATTTGCCCTGGCAATCCTTCCTTTTTGTTTTTGTTGCCATAACGTTGTTTGACTTCCCGGTCTTACCATGTAATGATATTTTGGAGATGGCAGAATTGCAATTTTTTCTGAGTGCTCCATTATATAAGGTAATATTTCAGCATCCTCGACAATATTTCCATCCATAAATTGAATATCTGCATATAGTTCTCGTTTGATTAAATGGACTGGCAAATAAGATTTTATTTTATCTGGTAGTAGTTTCTCCATATATTCATTTCTAGTCAACCACGTTTTGTCACGAATATCAGCACCGTTTGTATTAATATTAATCTTATTTTTGATGTGATAATATAATTGGCATATACAGGCATCTGCATTTTCTTTGTGGATACAATCAAGCATTTTCTCAAACATATCCGGTTCAATGTAATCATCTGAATCTACCCATCCGATATAATTGCCAGTAGCGTGCCGTAAGCCGGTATTTCTGGCAGCAGCTGCACCTTTATTATCCTGTTCTATCAAAACAACCCGATTATCAATCCGAGAATATTTTTTACAGATTTTTGATGATTGATCTGTTGACCCATCATTTACTAGAATGATTTCAATATTATCATAAGTTTGTTTAATAATTGATTCAATACACCTGGGTAGATATTTTTCTGTATTATATATGGGTATGATAACGCTTATTTTATCATTCAATAGCACACCTCCCGTTTAAGTACTTTTTCATATTCACGCACAAGTAAGTATGCATACATTTCCAGGTTAATTAATTTTGCCTCCTTACATTTTTGAGACATGTAATTAAGTTTTTTATCATCCTTCATTAACTCATTTATTTTCTGATACATTTTTTCAGGTGTAATCTCTGATATTGTATATCCAGTGATTCCATCCCGAATCAGTTCCTTAATTCCTCCTAAATCAGAGGCTATTACCGGAGTTCCAAGTGACTGTGACTCTAATATCGACATTGGACAGTTCTCATACCAAATAGATGGATATAAGGTCAGCTTCGCTTTACTTATTAGTTCAATAAGCTCATTTCCAGTTTTAAAACCAAGATATTTTACATAATCTGACTGTTCGCAATCTTTCTGCATGGATCCTGTACCAGCAATATATATTGGTGTCTGTAAATGTTTAGCCAGCTCTAATATCATACCAATGCCCTTCTCTTCTGACAGCCTACCAAAGTATAATATATACTCTTCTTTATTGGTTATTGCTTTAGGAACATCTATATCAATGAAATTTGGAATGGTTATGGTTTTTGTTTTATAGATGTCTTTCTGCGTTAACATACTCTCCATAAAGTGACTAGGGCATATGAATTTATCAATTAGACTATATGTATTCCTTTTTTTATATAAGCTGGCCTCTATTGCTCCGCATATGCTTTTTATCCTCGAACCGTGAATACAAGATTCCTTTATGCAATGCATATAGTTTCCATCCATGCATTTGGAACAGATTTTTAAATCAGTTGAAAGCATTAAATGATTCGGACATAACATCTGGAGATCATGGACTGTCTGTACTATTTTTACACCACATTCCTTTGCTCCCTCAATAATGGAAGGTGTTAAATGGAAATTGATATTATTTAAATGTACAATATCTGGTTTGTATTTTCGAATAAGTTCTTTTATCTTTTCCTTTGCATCTAGTGAATATATGATATGAATTGGATATGTAATTGCTGACAAGCTCCAATTATGCAATTCCATATTCGATGTATATAGACCATATTGATTGCCTACGAAATTCTTTGCATCGTACATTCCAAAATATTGTACCTCATGTCCCATCTTTTCTAACTGCTTTCCTACTTTTAATATATAAGTTTCCGCTCCACCTCTGGGATACAAGAATTTATTAACTAATAATATTTTCATGTCTTTTCCTTTCATATTCCGTTTCCCTTAGTATGGATTGAATGTAAGTTTTTCGATAAAAAAAGAACAGAGGAACTGTTCTTTTTTCTATTCATATTAAAATTTTGCCGGATTCCAGTCATGCCGATGCTGATATCCTACATCATTCTTTTTTTCCTCGAATTCTTTTAACACATTACCGTTATATTCTTTGAAAAGAATCTCAATGTCCTTAAGTATATTAGGAATATCCGCTTCATGGAGTTCAAACCTATTGGTTTCTGACACATCTTTGTGTTTTTTTGGTGGCTTCATGGCGACTATACATCGTACCAGCGAATAATCTCTGCTCTTACCATTGCCAACCATAATTGGCTCAAACATAGGGTTATCGCAATATGACTCTGCAAGTAGCATCGTTATTTCATCCAATGATACATTGGTGTCACACCCTAACTTCAACATCCAAGGAGCATAGCAAATATCCCAGTCCACGAATATGCTCTCAACAATCGCCTTTTCATCCCTGGAGACTTTACATGGCACAGATATAAATCCATGTTTCAATTCTAACTCCAGCAATCTTCTGAAAATTGGATATACGCATTCGGGTTTTTTATTAGGTTCATCACCATAAAACCTTAATTTTGAAGAAAGCTCACCGTATTCTCTACAATCAAACAGATGTGAAAAACGTATATAGTCTCTATATTTATCTGGGATGTAAAAAGGAAAACGAAATGGGTTCAAATTCTCTTCTCCATTCAGAGGGACTAAGATATAATTGATTGGATAGATGGATTTGATTCGCATTCTGTTTTTTATGAGTTTAAATATGTTCATAACTTTTATTGATTCTCCTTTTCTTGACTAATATCAATAATGACAAGTTCTGGATTATTGTTGATTCGTGGAACAAAAGTATGGTCTCCAAGGCCTCTGCTGATGATTAGTGTAGTCTTATTATACTCATGTACTCCTGCTGTTAATTTAGGTAAAAATCCTTGATCCGGTGAATATAGTCCTCCAATGTATGGAATACGGATCTGGCCTCCATGAGCATGACCTGCCAAGGACAGGTCAATATCCTTTTCATTTAAAGTTCCCATATATAACTCAGGTACATGCGCCAGCAAAAGCTTAAAATGTTCACTTTGTTCCATCCTGTCTACAATATCCGGCTTATATTTTTCATACTGTTCCGGAGCTTCACATATACATCCAATATCAATTGTATTTCCTTTTATTTCTATTGTTTCATATGTGTTATTGAGCATAGTAGCTCCCGCTTTCTGAAACATATCCATAAAATCTCTGTTCTTTTTTACATATTTATAATATTCATGATTCCCAAGCCCGTAATATACAGGAGATATTTCTACCAAGTTCTTTGTAAGCTCTAACGTTACTTCATAATTAGTATCGGACCAGTTAATCATGTCTCCTGAATAGCAAATGATATCAGGTTTTGAATCTTTTATCTGCTGAATCAGTTTTTTATTTCCATCATCTATTTCAGTGCTATGAAGATCTGTCAACAATGCAATTCTTATTCCATCGTTTATTTTTTCTGATTTAATCTGATATGTAGTAACATCAACCGTTTCCGATCCTTTGTAAATGTACACAGCTCCAATAATCAGCATTATGGCAGCAGACATAACAAGGATTCTTCCTTTTTTCTTATTCATGTTTTCCCTCCGGCATATTTGAAATACAGTATCTAACCAGCTCCCTGATTTCATCTTTATTATTTTCCTGACTATTTTCAATATTGTATTTAACTTTTATACTTATCTTATCCGGGTCTTCGGCCGCCTTAATTGCTAACTTTACATCCTTTATATAAGACTCAACATACGAACTGTCTTTATTCGTAATAACAAGATAAATTCCTGAATCATTGTAACCAATGAACATCCCTTCATGTAGTGTTGTGTTCAGTGCATCTCCCACAAGACTTAACGCATGGTTTCCCTCTTCCCTATTAAGTCTATCATTGATTTCTTTGATATTTTCTACAATTAATGAAGCCACAGTAACACCTTTTAGCATTTCTAATTTGCTTACTCTTGACATGAATCGATTACATGCATTCTTATTTGGTAGGTGCGTAATGCTGTCTGTATAAAATTTGTAATCAAAGAAGTCTTCCAGTCTTCCCAGAACCATGACTCCAAATATACCTACACCAAAAGATAAAATAAATCCTATGAAAAGATACAGTTTTATGTTGATTGTTTCATCTACAAATACTGTAGATATCGGTTTTATATTTGTGGCACTTAAGTATTGGTTTAATTCCGTGCTTGTATCATAAAGAAGGTTATATATTCTATCGATGTTTTCGATAAGACCATTGAGCCTACTTTCAGCAGACACTAACTCTTCTATATCTACATTTTCGTTTTCTTCTATATTCTTAAAACTTTCTATCAGATTATCATAGTACTCATTATCTACATCCAGTTCATTATGGTTATAAACTAATTTTGCATAATCAATAATCATATCATCATATGTGGTCATTGTAATGGTGGAATCTGTATCATTTACATCGCTGATGATATAGCTCCCTGTTTTACTTGCCATATCTGATGTATTATAAACATATGACATCTGTTCTTTTGTCTTTGCTACGAATTCATCTAATAATGAATCCTGTTTTTCAATCTTTGATTGCAGATTTTCCTGTAGTAATAGGTTATTTGCAATCATGTTTTCATATTTCGTGATTAGAAGGTCTGTATCTTTTGCAAGATGATTATTTATAATATATGCATACAGTTTTGGGATCTCATTGTCTTTCAAAAAACTAAAAATATTATATAAGTCCACAAAAGCATATCCGGTCTTTGCTGATCTGAAGTCAGGATATTTCGTCGACTGCTCTTTTGTATAAGAAAGTATGTTATTTACATTTGTTTCTACAATTGTAATTCCATCTAACAATTCATAATCCTGCTCCAATAAAGTGTTTGATGTATTAGCGACTATCGCCTGATTAATATATTTTTCGCTGTAACTATCAATATATACTTTAACTGTTTCATTCAGGACTTGCCTTGCGTATTCAATGGATTTTGTATTGTTTGCCGTAAATGTAACAATATATTTTGTCGGAAAATATTCATATGACTGGCCATTTGCAAGAGCTGATTCTTTTTTCTCTTTTTCTTCTTCTGGTATAATTTCTTTTACAGCAAATCTTGTCCTTAAATAATCAGGACTATCTGAGAGCGACAGGTTTTCAATTACCTTTGAAATCACATCCGATGAATATATGTCAGTTAACGTTATAGGCTGGCCATTTGGCGTATATCCTTTTGAGGCATCCTTATTAGTATATTCTATTGTTATAGCAGCTGCATATTCCTGCTTTCTAGTCGCAAATAAGTAAATACTAATAAGTCCTAAAATCGATATTGTAAATATAATATATCTATATTTCCTTATATATTTCAAGAAATTAAATGTTCTCAAATGTATTCCTCCTTGTTGGAATGCTTAGAATAACCGCAGTGATAAACATAGTCATAAGTACTCCGATTCCAATTGCTGTCTTTATGTTTATCCGTTCAAATACCGTTTTATCTATCATCTTATAATCCATGTAGTTTCTTGTCTTATATGAAATATAATCATTATCTGTATCTTTGATTTTTTTTGTTAACTTATCAAGTTTTTCATCCATTACGTCTAACAGGGTTTTAAGTTTGCTGATTTGGTCCTCTGTTGTCTCTGGGTTTAGTTTCTCCATGGTTTCTTTATTACTTCGAATATCTTCTTCAATTTTATTAGACATATCCAGATAATAATCTGAATCATTTACCAGATAATCAATACCAATCTTTGTCTTACTCATATAAAACTCATCATTTTTATCCTTACTAGGAATCATTACAATAGCCGACATTGCCTCATCATATTTTCTTATGATTTCTTTCCTCGTTTCATAGCCTATCATGTTCTTTTTATAATCTTTGTCCAAAACAAAGTTTTTATATTGTAATGTATTCAATGTATTGTCATAGTCAATAGTTATTCCTTTTTCAATGGCATAAGATTTTATATTGGCCATATCTATTGTACTGATATCGTTTAATTCAGACTGTAGATCCTGAAAACTTTGATTGGTTGTCGGAGATTGATATGTCCCATTTTCTTTGATTCTATTTGTTAGGTATCTTGATAAAAGTTCTATTTTCAAAACAGATTCATTTATTTCATCCTGAAAGTCATTGGCTTCTATCTCTTTAAATTCAAAATCCAATACATTATTTTTATCCGAATATTCCTGTATGAAATTGTCATGGAACGTCTGACACAATGTTAATAGAAAGACATCCATATCAAACTTATCATTTCTGCCCTTTTTTAAGCTTATTTCATATGTTGTAAGAATAATTCCTTCCTTTTTTGAACTTATATCAATACTAATCCTATTTGATATTTCATCCACTGTCGTACTTTCAATCTTAAGTTCTTCCATTGTTTGTTTAATGTTTTCGGAGGATATTAATTCATTGATATTAAAAGCTGTTCCATTTGGATTCAAACCATCTGATCCACCTGGATAATTTACAGATACCACAACCGTTTCTGTAGAAAAGCTTTTTTTATAAAATATGAATCCTGATAAAATGATTGCAATGATACCTGCTAACAATATCCAAATTTTTGATTTATATAATAGTGAAAGATTATCTTTATTCTTCATTCTATATCCTTTCTAATTCTGTTCATAAGCATATGCCATAGGTATTAGGCATAAAACAATGCTAGTAAAAAAATACCAGGCCGTGTTATCGGTTAAATACGTAATGGAAATGTAGAACATACATACGAAATATAACAATTTAGTTTTTATTCCATATTTCTTTATCCAGTTCAATAGATAAATACAGCGGAATACAATCCAATACCAGAAACCCAAAAATCCCAGTTCTATATAATTCGTCAAAAAACCATTATGTAGAGCTCCTATTCTTGCTAGGTTCAATGTTTCATGTGTCTCGGTTTTAAAAAGTTGGGTAATAAACTCAAAACCTCTCCCTATAAAGAAAGGTGATATATTATAATAAGGCTCGATAAATTGGTATAACTCGTTTCTTCCCATTGTATTAATTGCCATTTCATTTGTAACCAATTGAAAAATTTCAAGCCTAACTCCAATAATATATAAAAAGCCAAGGATACACATGTTAATTCCACAAATGCTCATTATGAGTGATTTCGTTTTTTCGTCTTTTATTAGATAGAGTATACATACCAAAATCATGGTTACTGATAAAGCGGCAATCGCAATTCGTTTAAAACCTATGATAAAGAAAACATTACTCATCATTAGCCGAAGCATTGTTTTTATACTCTTTTTCTCAAAAAATATGTAATATAAAATAAAAAAACCAAATACAAAAGAGCTATCATGAAGTTCTAATAGTTTCATAAAGCCTTTAGCGTCGCCGGCATTTCTTATAAAATAATTCACGTCTTCTAATGCTTGCTGAACTCCACTTTGTCTAAGTGCTAGGCAGAGTGCTCCTAAATTAAAAAGTATGAACGCATCAACCGTATAATCGATACTTTTTTTACCAAACATATAGACTGCGGCTCCGGCTACACATATCGTAATCACTTGATATCCTATTTTTTCATACCCTCTCAAAATATTACCGACAGATTCCGTACGATATATCCATATAAAAGTTGTTATCAGAGCAATTCCAGATAAAAGTGTCAAATATCGTTTTGTGATACTCCATATATAATCAAGCTTATTTATATTCCCACTAAAGAATATTACGCAAGCAGATATGCAAACAAATATGACACTCATTATTTTTAGGGAGGTTAACTCTGCATTATAAATGCTGAATAATGAAGTTGCCATTAAAAAAACATATATAGTTACAAGGATTCTGTTATTACTATAATTCTTCTCCATACGATTTATAATGACCGCCTTTCCTATCTTCCTACTTTAATAATGCAATGATTGGGCAAAATCAAAAATATTTTTAAAAAAAGCAAGGTTATCATAACCCTGCCTTTTATAACATCTGTTTGATTGCATCAAAAATCAGCTTACAATTGTTGTTTGTTTTTTCTCCAAAAAACTGGTGATATCTTTCCATATAAGATTCTATATTGGGATTCTCAAAAAAGAAGATTATGTTCTGTTTTAGTTCTTCTAAGGTTGCAGAGACAGGCCCAAATTCGTTATATTCTATATAACCTTTCTGATAATGGTATGTCTCAAAGTCATCTTGGTCAAACTGAAAAAATAAAATCGGCTTATCTTGATATGCCATATCAAAGAATACGCTTGAATAATCTGTGATAAGCATATCCGCATCCTTTAATAATGTATGTACATCATACTCCTTAAATGAACATATTTCCATGTTGCTTTGGTCTGTACTAAAACAATGCAAGAATCTCTGTGACTCATAATGAGGATAAAATAGCAATTTATAGCCATTTCGTTTCAAGTCCTTATTTAATTGGACATCATTCAAGACCATGTTGATTTGATGGAAATATTGAGAATCTGTAAAAACATGTTCTTCACATTCATTTAGCCAGTTTCTCCATGTAGGCATAAATAAAATCTGTTTCTCATTAGTCTGTGTGGTCTCACCAAAGTCATCATATCTACACATTCCTAAGAGTTTGACAATATCCTTTGGATGACCATAGTGTTTTAAAACATATTCATATTCTTCGTCGGCAGAGCAGATAAACAAATCCGTATGGAATTCATCTGCATGGTACCATTTTATATTGTCTTTAATAATTCCATGCTGTAGAAAGACTTTTTTCCCTGGAACCATATGATATTTATTCAGCCAATGGAACACAACCATATTCGGCGTACATCCTTGGTCATGTGTGCTAATCTGGATTTTTGAAATCACAAGATATAACATATGTTTAAAGCTCCTGTATGGGATAACATTTTCATATTTTCTAACTTTTTCATAATCAGCTGATGCTGTATCAATAATGAACCAGGCATTAATCTCTTTATGATATGTTCTTATGTATTTAAAAAAATGATATCCATTATCTCTTGCGTCCACTCCTCGTTCAGAAACTATCCATATGTCCTTCAAATCAGGATTAAACATGGTAATTGGTATTGATATTATTTTGCAGAATGCCATATACAGGATATAATAAACAGCCAGACAGGCTCTTTTAATTCTCAACATATAATATTCCTCCCGCTTTTGTCTTTACTAGCCAACACAGATAACATATACCCGGGACTATAGATGATAAAAATCCAGCAATCATAAAATTCAATAAAGAAGATTTAGTTTGGCATATATATAGTTTTGGTATAACCAAAAACACAAACAAAATCATGGAACAACCCAAAATATTCATTTTATACCATGTTTATAAGAATGATTTAGGGCTTATCCTCAATGCCTCTTTATATAATAGCCGTATTTTTAGTTCTGCCTGGATTATATAGGACGATAACGTTCCAATAAAAATACCTATCATACCAAACTGAATGCCTAAGACAATAGATAACGCCAGATTAGCCAGGCTACCTATGATTGATATGTTTTTGTCTTTTTGGAACAATCCACTGGCCTGTACCATAGTCCAGATTGGATTCTTGATGCTATCATAAAAGAAATTGATTGATAATATAAGCAGGACTTCATTACCTAATTCATATCCATCTCCGTAAATCATCTGTATGAACGGTGTTGAACATCCACAGAACCCACATGCAAATATAAGTGAAGGAAATAGAATACCTTTAATCATTTGTTTTAATGTCTTATCACAATATTCCGGTTCTTCTGTGACCAATATATTCCCAATACTTCCTTTTATTGCATTTTGTATTTCACTGAATATTTGTGATATACCGTTTAGGATCATCGCATATTGAGAATAATACCCAACTGAAACTGTGCTCACTATTTTGGAAATTAAAATGTTGTCTGTTGAATTTGTAATTTTCCCAGAAATACTCCCGATAATTGTATTCCTTACATCTTTTAGGATATTGATTGATTCCTGCCATGTAAATGATTGGTTAATTGGAATATGACTATATATTCTTTTTACCTCTTTGGCGGTTAGTATATTTGTAATGATGGTGGCCAGCATCTCTATAAGAATATAGGCAAGAAGGCTTCTACTCACAATAATTGTAAATATACTTATACCGGTCATCATCAGTCTTGTTATGATGGCAATCTTATGTGCAACATGATTTTTTTGGTCCGCATATAATAGTAACCCGTTATATGCAAATAAATAAGAACTTGCGGATCGGATGATATAAACAAAAAAGACCAGTCGGACATAAATTGTATTGATATGGATGCCATTTAAAAAGAATTCTATATGATATCCGACGAACAGACCAATCACCAAAATAATAACAGATATCAATGAATATACCTTTTTAAATAGGTTCATCAACTTTCCAATTCGCTCATACGCATTTACTGCTAATGGTTGATATAAATGATATGTAATAATTGTTCCAATTCCCAGCTCAGTTAGCGATAAAAATGCAATAATCTCCGTAAATAAAACATTGAGGCTCAAATCAACCATTCCAATATTTTTCAACATGAAATATCGTATAATAAAGTTTGAAAAGATTGTAATGGTTTGTAATATGATTCCATACTTAATGTTCTTTTTACTTCTGTGTATTCTTTCCTGTTCTTTTTCCATATATATTACCTGACTTCTTGATTATTTGATATGGAATTCTTATTAACGTGTACTTCAAATAAGTAATCCAACTGCACTGTTTCGCATACCACATGATTTTACTTAGGATATCATCTTTGGCGGATGGTAATTCTTGTAATTCCTTTTTGTTTGTTTTATAAATGTATTCATAACCGGCCATTGCTTTTTCTGGATGTTTTGTTATCTGGTCTCCGCTGTGTCTGTTATATATAAAGAGGTCTTCATCCAGACATCTAATTTTATATTCTTTACTGATTCGGATCCACATATCATAATCCTGCCTTGCTGGAAGACCAACTGTAAAACCGCCACATCTTACCAGTGCTTCTTTTAAAAGTAAAGGCTGCGAGGTTGAGCCAATATAATCCTGTTGCAGTAAGTCCGATGTAGTAACATATTCTTTACAAGGAACATTTGCAAAATAAGGCGTTTGGATATTGGTATCGCAATTATATACGGTTCCTCTTACAGAAACCAAACCTACACCATCAGAAAAAGCATCCACCTGCATCTGTATCTTGTCTTTTTTCCATTCATCATCATCATCCAAAAATCCAATATAGTACCCTTTTGCATTTTTTATTCCTAAATTCCTTGCATAACAGGCTCCCTTATTTCCATTACACGATATATATATCAGCCTTTCGTTCCACTCTATTTCATTTTGTATTTCAACAGAATAGATAGAATCTTTTTCATTATCATCTATGACCAAAATTTCTATGTTATCATAGGTCTGCTTTAAAACACTTTCAATCGCTTTTTTTAAATGTTCAACTTTTCTTTTATAAGTTGTAATCACCGCTGATACAAGAAATTTATTCATGATTAATCACCTTTTCATATTCCAATATTGTTTTTTCTGCCACTGAATCCCAATTGAAATTTTCTTTAATATAAGCTATCTGCTCTTGATTTTTAATATTTCCTGTAATATCTCCTAGATATTTTATATACTGCATTGCATGTATCAAAGACTGTTTATCTCCTACATGAAATGGATATGTGTATGTTTTCCCAATCGCCATGTTTTCAGGTATATCACTTACAATACACGGAATGCCATAACTTAAGGCTTCCAGCAATGCGATACTCATCCCTTCAATACTACTTGGGAGGATAAACGCTTTGCAATGATTATATAACTCAGGAATCATTCTACCGTCCACAGCTCCCAAGAAAATGATATCTGTATTATTTTCAGTTGATTCTTTTAATTTAACATGATATTCATTACCTTTACTTATTTCACCTGCGATTACAAGTTTTTCATTAGTATGGTTTATAGATTTATATTCCAAAAAAGATTCAATCAATAAATCGATGTTTTTTTCTGGTACAATCCGTCCCAAATAAAGAAAATAATTGAACGGTTTGATTCCAATTTTATTTAGTTTGACTGGTTCAAGAAAAGACGGCGCTTCAACTCCATTTTTAATTAGTACTGTATTTCGATTATATGTATTTTTGAAATATTCTTTGTCACTTTCCGATAGCACAATAATTTCATCTGCATACTTAACCGCTATCCGTTCTCCAAATTTAAGATATTGTGTAGCAAAACCGGTCCATTTAGAACGTTTCCAGTCAAGTCCATGAACCGTTACGATTATTTTCCTGCCAAATATTTTTTGTATCCAAATCATAGCGCTTGGACCAATTGCATGATAATGAACAATGTCAAAATGTTGGAATAAGGATAACATGGTTGCACTTAAAGAATAAAGAAATGCATTTAAAAATCCATAACTCAATGTTGGAGCATGCCTAACAGTAACTCCTTCTATTTCATTGATTTTTTTATATGGTTTATCTATCTCAAACCGGTCATAGACCGTGACATCATTTCCCATCTTCTTCATTCTTGGTGCTAATTCAGAAACAACACGTTCAACACCACCTTCCCTGGTCATGAAATGTTTATGGCCAATCATTGCAATTTTCATACTCTATATCCTGCCTTTCTTATTACTTTAAAGTTAATATGTAAGATAATAAAAAAGAGGTATATATGATGAACAATTATTTAAAATAAGTCATACCACAAAAAGCACCTTATGGTGCTTTTAAATTAATCTCTATTAAATTGGTCCCTTGTATATAATTTATATCCATACCCACTTAACTCTTCGTTAGAGCGGTTGGCAACAATAAGATCTGATATTTTAGCGAATTCAGAAAAATCATTTACTATTTGAATATCCTGAAATGATGTCACACAAAGTGTAGGTTCATATATGACCATGTCAATATTGTGTTCTTTTAGCCGGTTTATAATTCCAAGAATGGATGATTGTCTGTAGTTATCCGAATTCTCTTTCATCACCAAACGATATATACCTACTTTTTTTGGATGACGCTTTAATATCTGCTCTGTTATAAAATCTTTTCTAGTTCGATTCGCATCTACAACTGCTTTTATTATATTATTTGGCACATCTTTGTAATTAGCCAATAATTGTTTTGTATCTTTAGGTAGACAATACCCTCCATAACCAAACGATGGATTATTATAAAAATTTCCTATTCTGGAATCCATACAAACTCCTTTTATGATTTTTTTAGCATCCAGGTTTTTAGATTCTGCGTATGAGTCCAGCTCATTAAAAAAGGCAACCCTAAGGGCTAAATATGTGTTTGAGAAAAGCTTTATCGCTTCTGCTTCTGTTGAGGTTGTCAATAAAATCTCGACTTCTGGATTTAGTGAACTATCTTTTAAAACATTGGCAAAATCATTTGCCTTTTCTGAATTGCTACCAACAATAATTCTTGATGGATGTAGGTTGTCGTATAAAGCCCTTCCCTCCCGTAAGAATTCAGGCGAAAATATTATCTTTTCAGTTTTATATTTCTTTTTCATACTTTCTGTAAATCCAACCGGCACGGTTGACTTAATAATAATCGTTGATTTAGGTTCTATCCTGCAGATATCCGCTATCACATGCTCAACCGAAGAAGTATCAAAGTAATCTATATCTTCGTCATAGTTTGTTGGTGTTGCAATTATTATATAGGTTGCATCCTTATATGCTTCATATGGGTCTACGGTTGCTTTTAACTTCAGGGCCTTATTTGCCAGATAATCTTTGATTTCGTCATCTTCTATTGGTGACTTTTTATGATTAATCAAATCTACCTTTTCTTTTATTATATCTAACGCTACTACTTCATTGTTTCCAGATAGTAACACTGCTAGTGAAAGGCCTACATATCCAGTACCTACTATTCCTATTTTCATGACAAATCTCCCTTTACATCCCTGTTCTTTTTAGTACAGATACAATTGTTTTTAAAATAATTACAAAATCGTACCAGATGGACCGGTTCTGTATATAGGTAAGGTCCATCCGTACCCATTCGTCGAAACTTACTTTGTTTCTACCATCACATTGCCAGATACACGTAATTCCACCCAGAACATCTAATCGATGATATTGGTATTGATTATATTGATTCACTTCTTCTATCAATGGAGGTCTTGGGCCTACTACGGACATTTCTCCTTTTAGTACATTTAAAAATTGTGGTAGTTCATCAATGCTTGTTTTCCTTAAAAATTTTCCTACTTTTGTGATTCTCGGATCATTTTCCATTTTAAAAGCAGGTCCATTCTGCTCGTTTTTATCCATGATTTTATTTTTTTCTTTATCCGCATCAATCTTCATTGTCCGTAATTTATACATAAGGAATGGTTTTCCGTTTTTTGTTAATCTGGTCTGACAGAAAAAAATAGGACCATTATCTTCTACTTTGATGAAGAGTGCAGCAATTAATATAATCGGAATTGAAAAGCAAAGCGCAACTGACGAAAATATGATGTCAAAAAATCGTTTTAAAATATCATAGATGGGTTTGTTTTTATATTTATATGATTCATACTCGATTAACTGTAACATATCGTTTTGACCTCCTTCATCAAAAGTATGTCAGTAAAGGAAAAAATCATATTATAAGATAATAATATTATATAAAATATTCTCGGATTGGTTTACCATAGCAAATTACTAATTATTATATATTTATATAGCTTTCCGAAATAAAAAAGGAGGAATACGATGGATGAAATGAATCGAAAAATAATAGGAAATCGTATAAAGGAATTAAGAAAGAAAAAACATTTGACTCAGTTCCAACTAGCTGAGTTGGTTGATGTATCTACTGTTTATGTCAGTTATATCGAAAATGGGAAACGGCAGTTAAGTCTAGACAATTTAATTAATATAGCAAATGTTTTAGAAGTATCATGTGATGATATCTTAGTCTTAAATCATAATACACGGGCTTATCATACTGATATTGAAGATTTATTAAAAGATTGTAATGTATATGAAAAAAAAATTCTTGTTAATTTTGTTCAGTCTGTCAAAGACACTCTTTCTTTTAAATCAAATTCAAAATAAAAAATGTGTACATCAAAAGAACTCTTTAAATTTGAGTTCTTTTTTTATTTGTTTCAACTATGCGTTAACATCTAAACTCGCTGTTTATTCAATTCATTTCATTTAAACGATATAATCATATTATAAAAAACAATATGAAAGGAGCCGTATATGGGAGCATATGGTTTTATAATAATAAGTCAAAGAACTATACAACTCTCCTTATACAGATTACGATATGTCCGATACTATTCAAATTTCAACCGAAGAAAAAAAAACAAAAATACGTGAACGGTATAAAGGTATTAGTATTGATAATCTTGATGTAATTCCAGCTATTCCAACTGAAGATTTTTATGATGAGACAAAAATAAAACGTGTAGGTGTTTATGCCAGGGTTTCTACAGATGATCCCAGACAGACGTCCTCTTATGAATTACAAAAAAATCACTACCATGATATGGTAAACCGCCGACCAGACTGGAAGTTGGTTGAGATATATGCAGATGAAGGTATATCTGGAACATCGCTTAAACATCGAGATGATTTTCTTCGAATGATTTCAGATTGTGAAGCAGGTAAACTTGATCTTATTGTCACGAAAAGTGTAGCACGTTTTGCAAGAAATGTAGTTGACTGTATTGGATATGTTCGTGCCCTGGCTGCAATGAATCCACCAATTGGAGTATTTTTTGAGACAGAAAATATATATACCTTAAATCCAAATGCTGAAATGAGTTTAAGTTTTATATCTACATTAGCTCAGGAAGAAAGTCATACAAAAAGTGAGATTATGAACGCTTCCATTGAAATGAGGTTCCAACGTGGAATTTTCTTATTGCCTGTATTACTTGGATTTGATCATGACGAGAATAATGATTTAATCGTTAATCATTCAGAGGCCCGAATCGTGAGACTTTGTTTTTTTGATTACTACCTAGGCCAATCTAGCAATGACATATCTGAACGATTAGTTAAGCTTAAATGCAAAAGTAAAAGAGGCAACATCTGCTGGTCTCCTAGCGTTGTCTTGTCCATCTTACAAAATGAACGTTATTGCGGAGATGTATTGGCCAGAAAAACTTTTACACCAAATTATTTGAATCATAAGTCAAGACGGAATAGGCAGGATAGGAATCAATATCGTCAGAGAGACCATCATGAAGCAATCATTCCGAGAGATATTTTCATCGCGGTACAACATATGATTACAAACCGTAAATACGGAAGGCAGAGCCACTTACCTAATCTTTTTGTTATATCAATTGGTATGTTAAAAGGATTTGTTTCAATCAATCCAAGATGGAGCTTCAGAATTGAAGATTATATAAATGCCTCCATTAGTGTATATGATGATATTGTCAAAATACAGTCTAAACCATTGGAATTAAGAGTAAATCCTGGTGATTTTGATTTAAGTAATTACGAAGTAACTAATTCTATTTTTATTAACTCCAAGCGTTTTCCAGCTTTATTGTTAAGTCATTCCCAATTGCGCTTTTCTCTAGCTGCAATCCAGCTTTTAGGTGGATGTCCCTACATACAGATATTGATGCATCCTGGAAAATATCAGTTGATAATCAAACCGGCCACTGAAGGTGAACGTAATGCTATTAAATGGAGTGATACCATTCAGGGTAAAATCGTTCCTAAGTTCATAAGTGGGTCTGCATTCATTCCTACTCTTTACAAATTGTGCGGATGGAATGCTTCTTACAAATACCGCATGGTGGGATCGTTTTATAGGACCATGGATACAAGTATACTATTTTTTGATTTGAGGGACACAGAGATTCTTATTTCAATTGATGAATATGATAATAAAAGTAATATTGACCTGTTTGTAACAAAAAAATATGTAAAAGCATATCCAATTGAGTGGTGCAATTCGTTTGGAAAAAAATACTTTGAGTCATCACAAGATTTTTTATTTAAGGATTTATATAGTGAACGATTGGAATTTGTCCCTTATTATGCTTCATGCAATCATGTGAAATCTTATACAACAGAACAATTAACTCAAGAAGTAGAAAGGATTGTAAAGGAATTAGAAATGGAGAGAGATAATGAACACGGAACAGAATATCCAGTACTTGCCAGCACTGATACAGAAACCAATCTATGAACAATATAATTTTGCGATTCCTAAAAAAACTAATTCATTTGACTATTCCGGATATCAGGTTGTTCGAGGTGAATATTTTACACAACGAGATCAGCCCACGATTTGCATCAGATATGAATACTTTTATGTAAATATGATATGTCTGCGGCAATTTCCTCAAATTGACTATATACAGGTTTTAATAAATCCAGAAGATTTAAAGCTAATCGTACGGCTCTGTCCTGATATCCAAAAAGATGCGTTCCGATGGTGTTCCTCTGGAAGGAGGCGCATACCATCCCATATTTCATCTAATATTTTTTTAGGAAAACTATTTGATTTATTAAATTGGGATCCAAATTATCGATATTTGTGTACTGGAAAATTAGAGAAATCCAGTCAAGAACAATTATATGTCTTTGATTTAAAGACTCCGAGAATTTATACTAAAAAAGCAAACTTAAATGGTAAGAAATCAAGAGCTCCAACCTATCCTGCTAATTGGAAGGATCATTTTGGAGTAATGGAACCGGTTCATAAAAATTCGCTTCAAATTGAACGTTTTAATGATTATGCTGTCTTCGGGATAATAGACCCAATCACAAATGATAATTATATTAATGCTAATTCTAGTATGGAAAGTGAGGAAAATAATGATAATGAATAGAAATTCAAGACGTGGTAGACGTAAAGTAATGGAGTTTGAACCTAATTTTAAATTACTCAATTTGATACAGCCATTAGATGACAAAGAATTGGATTCATTAAAAAAAACCATCTTGAAAGACGGGTATAATGAGCCGATTTTCATATGGCATGGTATGATTGTCTACCACTATGAACAGTACCTTATCTGTAATAGCCAACAGTTATCTTATTTTCGTATTGAGCTGGATTTTGACTGTGAGGAAGAAATAATTGATTGGATATGTAAAAAAGAATTACAAAGAAAAGATTTGACAAATGAACGAAGGAAATATCTTATTGGTAAACGATATTCTTCCGTGGTAAGTATTCGTAAAGAAGAAGCCGACACATCAAGCTTACTGCTTAATAATGATGAAAACACATCTTCAAAGCCTGTATTTAAGTATAAAATTGCAGAGCAAATAGGCTGCGATTATTCTATTTGCCATAATACTGTCTTAAAATACATGATATATATGAATGCAATAGATAATATCTTCCTTAAAGATAAAATTGTTGCCGAAAGAATCCTGTCTGGTAATTTAAAGGTATCACATGAGACTATCATTGAGATGTCCAGACTTCCAAAAGAAGACCTTTATTCGATTCGGGATTTTCTACATAATGAAAAAAATACACGAATTTGTTTTCCTCAAATTAGAAATGAATTGCAGTGGAAAAAGATTTTTATTGCTCAAGAAAAAAGTTCCCAAAAGCAAGATTTTCCAATTAAAAAAATTCCACAATATGATCCGGATTCCGAAATTTCAAGTTTGGCACTTACCATACCATCATGGATTGGCTCTATTAGCAGGACCCACACACGAACTAACTTTAATTTAGTTACAGAGAATGGCCGCATTAACTTACAAAATCAGTTAGAGTCATTAAGGCTTACTGTAAATGATATTCTTCAGGATATAAAGGAGGAAGTATGATATGGATAACGAACTAATTAAATTTGTTCCTAATGTCCATTTTGAGCAGATACGTATTAAAGATTTAGTATCCAATCAGGATTATCAAAGGAATATATCAATTGGTCATGTTAAAAAAGCAGCTGAACATTTCGATCTTTATCAGATTAATCCTGTTAAAGTTTCCCGTCGTGATGGAATAAACTATGTTTTTAATGGACAGCATACTATTGAAATAGTAGCTCGTGTATCCGGTTCCAGAGAGACACCTGTTTGGTGCATGATCTATGATGATTTAGTTTATAAGCAGGAAGCAAATATCTTTGCAGAACAACAAACTTACGTAAAACCATTACTTCCATATGAAACTTTTATGGCTCATATAGAAGCAGGAAACCCTAAGTATTTACTTATAAAATCATTGGTTGAGTCCTATAATCTTTCCATTGCTCATGGTGGTACACATACCGGGATTAGTGCAGTATCGACCCTTGTTAATATTCATGATAAATATGGCATAAAAACACTGGATCATGTTTTGCAGTTAATCATATCGACATGGGAAGGAGCATACATGTCATTCTCTGCTAATATGCTAAATGGAATTGCAAGGCTTATTTCTACTTATGGTGACCAATTAGTGGATGACATTTTTATAGAACGCTGTGGCAGGGCATCAATCAAAGAAATAGCAAGAACAGCAAAGGAACGACGGGATGGTTCACTTGGGTTTTCTGAGACACTTTTACTTCTTTACAATAAAAGGACCCGCAATCCACTCTCTTTTGAAGCTCTATACACTCATAAAAAAGCACGCACAAAAAACAAGAAAGAAACAAACCCAATCATTGAAAATAATGAAATCACAGATAGAATAGAAGCCCATAAAGAAACAGAAACCACAACACCAGCCATTTCACCATCATCTGATTTAAACAATAGTAATTCATCTCAAAACCCTCAATTATATGCTGTTATATAAAACAAAAGAGCGGATATCCGCTCTTCTGTTTTAATATTCTCTATGCTGGTCTTTAAGATCATCTGGTTTTGTCGTCATTACCTTATAAAGGTTATTGTTTGTTGGGAACTTATCGATAAATGGTACGATTGATTTTCCTGTATATATTAATCCTTGGCCAGGATCGGAATTTGTAATATAGCTTAATTGTGTTGGGCTTATATTGAGCATCTGTGCCAGCTGCATCTTATCAATTGGTGACTGGTTTAACATCAGGATGAAGTCACAGTTATTGAGTATTGCGCAGGCTTGCGGAGAAGCCAACAAGTCACCAACGTTCTGTGTGATTCCTGTTGGTATACCCTGCCACTTACGTGCACGCTTATACACCTGCTGTAAGAATGCTGCAGATGATGCTGTCTGCGTCAAAAGATAAAATTCATCCAAATAGAACCATGTATATCTGTTAATCTTTTTATTTTCAATAATCTGGTTCCAAACTGCATTCAGACAAACCTGCAGTCCCATTTCCTTCATTCCATCACCGATATCCTTGATATCATATACAACAAACCGGTTATTTCTTTGGACATTAGTACGATGTGCAAATGTATCCAAGGAACCGATACAGAAACGCTCCAATGATAATGCTAACGACTGTGCTTCATATTCTGGCTGGCTTAATAGCATTTCGTAGAAATCTTTTAACGTCGGAGAAGCTGTAATATCACATGTGATGTTTGGATTCTGCTTCTGAACCTCCTGCATATGTTTCAAATATGGCTGATACAAGATTCTGACACAACGGTCAACAATCGATTTCTGGTTTGCACTTAATGCCCTCTTATCTCCGGACATTGTTTCACATAGGCCTCCAATGAAGTCACATTTCATGGCTATTGGATCCGATTTTCCATCGTCAGAACCATAGTTGATATCCATATCCATAGGATTTAGGTATGTAGAACCACCAGCAGCAATCCTTATGACAGAACCATTTAATAATTCAGCCAATGGAAGGTACTCTCGCTCTGGATCAATGATATAAATATCATCATCTGTGTTTAGAATGACATTTACCATTTCACGTTTTGCCGTAAATGATTTACCGGAACCAGGTGTTCCTAAAATAACGCCATTTGCATTTTTTGAGTTTTTCCTATTGAATAAGATAAGGTTCTTTGAAACTGCATTCAATCCATAATACATACCATTATTTTGTGTGAGCTCTTGAGAAGAAAATGGAATGAATATGGCAGCAGATTCAGTTGTTAATAACCGGTCTGTGAATACATCGCACCTACCTAATGGCATGGCAGATGATAACCCTTTTTCCTGCTGGAAATTCAAGCATTTAATCTGACACATATATTTGCCCATAATGGTTTTTAACTGCTCCAGGTTCTTGTCAATCTCATCTTTTGTATCAGCTAAAAGTGTGATTACAAATGTGGCTAAAATCAGGCTTTGGTTTCTTGATGTTATATCATCCATTAATTCCTGGGCTTCCCGCTGTGCCTTTAAAAGTTCCGGAGAAATAAGTTCTGAACTATATCCAGATTTTGCAGCACGTTTCTGTGCATCTACTACGTTGGAATTAATATTAATCAGCTGATTCTTAAGTAATGTCATAGCTTTATCTGGCCGTAACTTCTTGAATATGATACTCATCAACATATTTGCATTAAGTTCTGTGATTTCAGTCAAAATGTTTGCATTAATCCAGGTTGGTAAATTATCAATGAATAATGTTTTGGCATATTTATCACCAACCATGCAATAATCACGTTCAAATGAAAACGAGGATGGCCCTATCAAATCTTTTGTCGTCAATCCCTGTTTTATCATCCAAGAGAAGTTGAAGCTTTCAACATTTTTGTCTGCCATTTTTATTTTCTTGTAAAATTCATTACCACTATTTCCATCACCATAGATATCAGCCAATACTTCCAACCGTTCAATTGCCGTCATTGGCGCAGTATCAACTCCATTGATACGTTTAATGGAAGCACTCACTTCTGTATCCAATTTAGAGAATTTTGTAAACGCCTCATCCACACTTTTAGCTTGTATAGTAATCGTAATGTATTTTTCCTTTACAATGTTATTTCGTCCTTCCTTCATCTTATCACGTAACATTGTATTGTATTCTTCACGATATTCATTCAGATTGTCTCTTCTAAATGGAATAAGGATTTTTTCCCTGACATGTTCCTCATCAATATTCCTATTGAAAATTGTTAGCTGTATACGAATATCGGAATCAAACGTATTTAGGAAATCCACATATCTTTCAAATATATTTCTTTGTTCATCATCAGTAGCTACTTTAAAATTGACATCTTCCAGTTTATACGACTTTGTAAATACACCTGGTTCGATTTCAATGATTCCATTTTGATAAACAGCTAGATAGGGAATCGTATCCTGCACTGTTTTTGGAATATTAATACCACCTGATTTTTTTCCTTTTTTGCCTGTGTTGGTTTTCTTTTTTTGTTTTTCCTTTGGCTTTTGTTTTTCTTCTATCACTTGCGTTTCTTGAATATCATCAAAGCCCAAATCTCTTTGGACCTCGGGCTTCTTCTTTTTATTTAGCATAATGTCCCTCCCAATTTATTAATCAAAATTATTATGAAATTTGATTTGTTAAAATCAGGAGAATTTGCATAAAAACCCGTAAACAAAAGAACCGATTATAAAATCGGTTCCTCTTTGATTATTTATATGCCATATATTTATTATTTTCCTTGGCTATTTTCAACTCTTTTTTCTTCCTCTTTTTGTAATCAGCTTGGCTCATTGGTCTTGGATCATCCGTAATTGATGAAAATAGGTTCTTTGTTTTATATTTTCGATGATGTGGTGCAAGAATTGTACTAATAAACGCTGTCTGAAAGAACTTCTCAAATGGCATCCCGTATGGTTTATACCAGCCCATAACTAAGAATGGAGCGGCTATTACTGAACAGATTGTTAATGCGGTTTCTGTGCCCAATGATGTGCCTAATGCTTTATAGGCTACATATGACAGGGCCGCTCCACCAATAAAACAAAAGAGTTGTCTTGTTGTAAATGGGCCTACCAGCTTCGCATCATATTTCCTGATGTCTTTTGGAATAGGTGCTTCTAACATATTTTATACCTCCTTTATGCTCCTACTACTTCGTTTGCAATTGATTTTGATGTTCCCATTAAACCTACCATTGCTGCCATAAGTCCTAAATATTTTCCAAGGAACATTACATCTGTAATACTGATTCCATCTACAAAAATTCCGTCTCCTGCCAGAAGTGCGGAAGCTGTTGCAATTATTGCCAGCATCATGGCTCCTTGTACACTTATTGCTAACATTCTTTTAAGATATCGGATGCCTGATGAGTGGGCTCCACCTGTAACAACATCTGCACATCCCATTGGTGACATCATTGCCCTTAATACCATTTCAACCAAACGTGAATATGCCATAAAATATACGGCGATTCTTAATAGGAATGAAGCTAATAATGGCAACATTAATTGCGCAAAAACACCAATCTGTGTCCAGAAATTCATTGCTTCAACTGTTTCTGTTATGTCTGCAAGACCAATGGAAGTAATTGTTAATCCGGCCTGGATGTCTGCCATTAATTTTGTTCCGACAGTCATGAAGGTCATTGACCACTCTGTTGCATTACTGATTATAATCTGTCCAAATACAAATTTCATCAACAGCTTCACGAACTGCTCTGCATTAAAGGAATCGGATGTCATCTTATCCATAAGTTCAATTAACAGATGCATACAAAGCAGTACTGCTGCAATAGGAAGAACGACTTGCCCAATTGTCTCTATTAATGTTTTAATGCCTTCAATTTCTAATGGGTTTTGGTTAATTGAAGTTACACAATCAATAAGGAAATCACTTCCGAAGATTGTGTCCATCATTTTGATAATTATATCTTTCATTTATAAATCTCCTTTATATATCAGCTCCCAATTTTTTTAAGATGCCACTTATCGATACACAAAAAACTCCTCCTAAAAGAATCATTGTTCCTCTTGATTTTGCCTCTGGATTATCATCTTTAAATGCCATGATTAATTGTCCTAGCCCAAAGGCGATAAGAATCCACCCAGCTTGAGATACAAAATTCATAAAGCCATTATCTCCAACCAGGAAATTTTTCAATTCATCTGCTGCTCCTCCATCAGGACTAGTAGGTATATCGTATGTTTCTTTTATAACTTTGTCGGCATCACTAGGTTTTGTAGCTTCTGTAGCAAAAACGGTCAGTTTGAATATCATGCTTGTAAACAGAAATGTAAGAAAGGTATAAAAATAACGTAATCGGTCTTTTATTTTGTTTTTCATGTGGTTCTTAATACCTCCTTCTGTAGCAAATGCCTTTGGATTCCCAAAGGCATTTCGTTGTTTGTGTTTATTACATTGAAAAATCAAATTTTTCTACTTCAGTTCCTGTAACTGCCTTATAGATTAAACCGATTGCACATAACAATACTGCTACAATAAGAACTTGCATAGCCCTTGATTTTGAATCAGCATCTTCGCTTCTAAAAGCCAGAATTAACTGACCAAGTGCCCAAACTAATAAAACAGCACCTATCAATCCAAAAATCGAACAGACTAAGCTTACTAGCTTTGTAACCATTGCGATTGGGTCTACAGGATCACCTACCTCTGCAAATGCATACAAAGGTGTCAACACAAAAAATCCAGCTCCGATTAATGCTTTTTGTCCAGCTAATACAAACTTATTTGAGCTTGCAAACTCTTTTAACCTTGTATTTACCTGGCATAATTTGTTCTTTACTTCTTTTACCATGGTTTTTTTAATCTCCTTTTCTTTATTAATCAGCAAAGTCCAGAAGCTTTTGCTATGATAAGTAATGAATAGAGAAAAACTGCAATCCCAAATACTTTTAAAGAATCCGTTTTCATTGCACCATCCTCATTTTTCATTGAATAAATAAACATGCCTATTGCAATAACTAATATTGGATACGATGTATATCTTAAGAATGTAAGTATTCCTTCTAACATGGTTTGATCCAGCCTTTCACTTTCCTCGGCATATGTAGCAAATGGACTCATCAATATAGAAATGAACGAAATTCTTCTCACCATTTTTTTCATAGCGCTTGCCTCCTCAAATTAAATATGAAATATGGATTTTCAAAAAATGGTCAATTTCACTTAGATGTACAGAAAATGATAAAAAGATTTCATAAATAATTCAAAATGGTCCCAGATAAAATCCAGGACCATTTTTAGACTACTTACTATTCAACATTATAATTGAAATCGATATCTCCGGTATCTTTATCAATATTTTCATTTACTATAACTTCGCCTTTCTTCAATACGATACGGCTTACTGCATCCTTAACTGAATGTATATTATTTTCTTTAAAAAGAACTCCCATATCTTTTTCAGTTCCAATATATTCAATTGCGCCAGGTGTTTCGCTCAGGGATGCTGGTTTAGTTGTTTTATACTTAGCTCCGTAATTCAAAATTTCACTTTTACACACATATTTCTGTCCTTTTGGTGAATCTCCACTCTCATGAAAATGTGGATGTTTTTCCAAATCATATTTTTTTCCATAAAACGGATCCATACCATTGATGATTAAAATACATTCATCTTTTGGCATAGTTGATATTTCATTCGGGTCAAGTAGATTACGGCCGGTTTGATTCCAGCTTAGTCCTGAACCACCACCTTTTGAGCTCCTATTTTTACTTCTACCTCTGTTTGTAATTGTCGCTTTACCTAAAAGCTTTGAGATATATTCCAATGTACTATATTCCTGACCGCCTAAGAATAAGAAAGAATCACAGTTACCAACTATTGATTCCCAATCATCCTTGTACATGGTTTTAATCTGAGCCAGGTTCTGTAAAATGATTGTACAACTGATTTCGTATTGTCTCATGGTAGCTAATTTTTTTGTAAAGTCTGGAATCTGTCCAATATTCGCAAACTCGTCAAGCAGGAACCTTACTGGGTAAGGCAGACGAATTGCACCTTTCTGGATGGTGGCTTTCTGTAGTTTTTCCTGATATTTCTTAGCATCCTCTTCTGTATTAAACACCTTTTCAAAATTTCTTGCTTTCAACAAATATCGGTTGTTTTTTGTTCTACGTACATTTGCACGTTTGATTGATTCCAATAATCTTTTTGCATCTCTCTCCGTATATTTGTCACCCTTTTCATTCTTACGTGCAATTGCTAAGACATCATTTCCTTCTTTGATATAGTATTCAAATGGACATTCGTTTTCAGCATGATAATATAAAGTTTCGAATAATTGAGAATACATCATGGAAACTAAGAAGTTATATGTATCATCAGCTGCAGGAATTACTACGAAAAGTGCTGTTTTTTCATCTCCGACAGATTTTAAGTTTAAATCATCCTTCATCGTAAGATTTTCAATCTCCTTCAGGTTAAATACGGTAAGCCGGACTGCACACGAAATCAAGATTGATTTTAAAGTTTTTCCAGCACCCATTTTAAAGGTTTTATATTGTTTTACCGCAATGCTATTTGGATCGGTAGCTTCCAATTTGGCAAATAGTTTATCAAGTGGTGACTGCGCATTTGGATCATTTTCATTTACTTCTGCTGCCTGCAGAAGTTTCATTACGTTTGTGAAGTTCTTATCTTCATCTGGAATGTTTTTGTTGTCCTTCAAATAAAAAACCAAAGCCTGTAACAAAGCTGTTTCAGATTTTTCCCAGAATGGATCTCCGCCTTTTTGTCCATTGTTGGTATTTTTAATCAAACAGTTAATCATCATCAATACTCCAAGGTCATCCCTTATATATTCAAATGGATTATAAGAATTGGAATGCTCCATGTCGACTAAATTAAATACTTTAATTTTATAGCCATGTTTTTCAAGCATCTTTCCTTCACTTTCAAGGATTTCGCCCTTAGGATCGGTGCAAATCAGGCTGCAATTTGCCTGGAGGATATTCGGTTTAATCATAAATCTGGTTTTTCCTGATCCTGATCCACCAACCACTAAAACATTATTATTACGTCTTGTCTGATGTGAATTCATGCTTAAAGAAATATCCTGTGTCAAAATTATATTATTAAATGGATTCTTCATATCTGTATATTTCTTTTTGAATTTGTCGATATTTTCTGACCACTTAGCTGAACCTGCTGGGTCTGGGATTGTTTTTTTATTTACTTCTCCTTGAATTTTTATATATAGTCCAGCAAATGCAAAAGCTCCCGAATAATATAAAAGACATATGAATGTACTTCCATTTATTGTGATGTTCATTGGATCAGATATAAGCGACATGAGGCCATTAAATGCAGCCGTAATGATATTTTTATCCTCTGCGTATGATGGGCCTGAATGTAGGGCTAAAAGAATTACAAAAATAATACCTAATGTCAATGAAAAAACTATGGTGAATAAATCTTGTTTTTTAGGTTTCATACCAATCTCCTTTTCCTTTCATTTTTATGAAATTAGTATGATTTTTGTCTTATCTAAAAACCAATGATATGATTCAGCTTAAATAAAAAAGGGCATCTCTGCCCTTTTACTCGTCTCTATCATCTCGATTATTATGATTTCTATCAAAGTAGTCATCTGGTTCTTCATAACCTTGGTCATGATTAAACGGATCTTCCATATCTCTTTCTTTATCCCGTTCTTGTTCGCACTCTTCATAAGCTTCTTCCAGTTCCCTAGCTATACAATAAGGATCTTTCACCTCTTCGAATAAATAGTCCTGTTCAATTGTTTCCATAATTTCAGCAACTATATCTTTATCGCCTAGATTATCCAATAATATTTCTTCGATTGCCCTTGGAGAACTCTCTTCTGCAATTAAGTCAAACGCATCCATACCTTCTAAGTTCGAAACCAAACTTTCCCTATTATCATTTATTGTCTGTATATAATTATTATCTAATTCACTAATTTCCGATGAGATTTTAGTATAAGCTTGGGCCAATGGTTCTTCTCCATTATGAGTGTATTCTAATTCATGGTTTTTGAATTTTCTTCCTTTTTCTTCTTGTTTTAATTTATCAAACTCTTCCTGACTTAACACAAGTAATGTTCTATTATCTGCAGACATATTCTTTAATGAAAATATATCCAATTCTTTATCTGCGCATTTTGTATCGACCAACAGATGTTTATCTGCTTTATCGATTGATATATTAGCACCTATTTTCATGTAAGTATCCCTATCCAACTCATATGCAAAATCTTTTCCATCTGGAACAATTGTGGCAGGAACAACGTATTTTATGTCATTTAACTCATTGATTTTTTTTGTAATTTGTTCCTTTGTTAGCTCATTCACATCTAACTTTTTGATTTCATCAATCAATTTCTCTCTTGCTTCTTTTGATACTGTACTATTCTTAACCAGATCAACAAGCCGTTCACGTACATCCTTGTCAATATCCATTTTATTTAATACGGTATAGACATATGATATGTTTCTTCTATCTCTTTTTATTTTATCAATGTCAAGAACTTTTTCATTCAGTTTTTTTCTATAATCAACCCGTTGGTTATAATAATCCATTATTCCCTTTGAACCTTTTGTATTCTCCATATATAACTGCTTTGCCAGCAATCCCTTAATAATATTGGGTATGGAATATGGTCCTGACTTAACAATCTTATTATTATCCATTTTTATTTTGCGTTCAAGAGTGGATTCAAGAAAACCCACATCAACACGTGTTTCTCCATTATTCTCATAGTATTTTGGGAATAATGTAACTTTATTTAGCGGATAATCCAGCTTTGAAATATCGGATAGCAGCTGTTCATACTGTGGTTCTGTTAAACCTTTTACTTCTCTCATTGGATTGTCTTTTAGTTTCCCAACATATTCATCTGATATGATCCTATCTATTTCCGGTAATAATCCAGCTCTTGCCAAAGCTTCCGATACTACTTTCTCCACCTGTTCCCTATGATTTGAAAAATATAATATGCTCGGAATACTATTTTTGTCATCATCATCAATGCCGATGATTGTTGCTGCAAGCCGCTTTTCTCTATTTAATATATCCTTTGTAATTTCCACTATTTCTGGTGAAAGCGCTCTCGTAACTAGTTTATCATTTTTTGATGTATTTGGATCTAGGGCATGATTAATAATCAGTTGTCCAAGTTCCTTTGTCCCTCGGTTTTTTAAAAAGGCATCTAACAGCCTTGAGGCTGCATCGATAGAAATGCCCATACTTCTAGCGATGACTTCATAACCTTTTGACATGGCTTGCATGTCTTTTGCAATATCTCCCAATTATATTACCTCCTTTTTATCGTGCAATTTCCTCATGGTCTGCAATTGACCTATGAGCTTCCAACTCGGTTCGTTCATTATTAATTAATTCACTTACCTTATCATGTGATTCATAAACCGACGCCATGGAATATGCTTGTTCCAAATCACTTAGCAATTCCATTTCTCTTGTATCTAATTTCTCATCTATTTCTAGCCAGTCAGTGAAATCTTCATCTTCCCTCATAATGATTTCATGAACAGATGCTACAATATAATTTTCTAAGTTTGTAAGATTCATACCATTAAAATCATCTGACATTAAAAGAATCTGTTCTCTTTTGCGGTTTAGCATCTCAATTAGTGATTCAGACATCTGCTTATCCCGCATTTCTTCTGGCTCTGCATATATAGGCATTGGGTTTTCCTTATAGAACTGTATATTCCTTGGTTCAATCATGATATCGTTTTTAAATTGATTGAACTCAGATACTGTCATTGGGACTAACGTATGATTCAATCCAATAAGACGACTTGCTATGAACTTATTTAAATCATTTACATTAATATCACTTTCGTAATAATCAACCATATATGCCTGATCCATGAAGACGTTGTAACTATCTTTACCAACAATCGCTGGTACAAGATAATAAGGATTATCTGATTCATAGTACATATCAATAATGTTCTGCATCAGCTCCTGATTTTTCTTTTGTATTTCTTCATATTTCTTTTCTTGTTCTGGCTTTTCAAGTATAGCACTGGCTAATATGACTGAAGCTATTTTAGGAATAGAAAACGGACCAGTCATCTCTTTCATTGACCCTTTTTTCATCATGATGGGCTCTGTTTTTGCAAAGAAACCAACATTAATCGTATTGTTCTCCTGCTGGCTTGGAAAAAGGGTAAACCTCATTTCATATGGAAGTTTCTTTATGTTTTTTTTCATATTTTCATAAATCACTTTCCTTACTCCTTTAATTTCCAACATAGGATTCGTTTCCTTTATTGCGCGTGCAAAAAGATCCGCGTCTTCGCGTTTTATTTCTTCTGCAGCTCCTGAAACTGCACAGGCTTCTAGCAACAAACGGTTAAATTCATTTAATTGTCCAGATAGAACTAGTACACTGATTTTGTCATTTTTTCCGTAAATCCGTCCACTGTCGCCACTAAAATCAATCGGTATTATACCAACTGATTCCCTTTTGCATATGTCAATCAGACTCTTTAAGGCTCTGATATCAACTGATTTTGAGATTAGTGTTGAATTTCTGTAATCTGGCTTCAGATATGCCTGGCATAGTAATGATACCTGATTTTTAAATTCATCGTCATCCAGTGCCTGGTCAACAATTTCTTTTGCAGGTTCTGGGTTAGATAGCGATCGTATTAATAACTTTGATAGTATGTTTCTTAATTCGGTATCGTTTAATTTGTTCATAATCGCGCTCCTTTGATTATTTATAATTATTATGTTTTTTTGTTTTCATTAAAAAATAAAAAAGAGAGGATCTCCTCTCTTTTATGGTAAAATACGCTAAAAATGTCACTCTTCAATTTTTTTACTGATTTTTTCGTAGTCTTTAGCAGCCTCTACTTGGCCGAGAATTCCAATCTCTTTATCGTTCATCGCCTCTTTTGCGCGTTCTGCTTCATGTTTCCAGAACGGATCATATTCTTTCATATCTTCCCAGCTAGCCAATATGTACCTCTTTTCTTATTTTAATTTCAAGATTGAACAAATTTCTGCTACCGCATCTTCGATGCTTCCATTATTATCAATAATGTAATCACAGAGCTCCTGATTTTTCTTTTCATCATCGAAGGAAACAATTCGGTTGCATGTATCTTCTTTGGTTGTGTTTCCATCAATCAGCCTCTGGAGCATTACATCGATCAGCTGCTTTCGATCTCTCTTTACATACATGATGACAGTCTGATACTGCATCTTTAGAGCCATTGCACCTGAAATATCAATAGCCATAACGCAGTGCTGGCCATTTGCCAGCACATTTCGTATACTGGCTATCTCAGTACCATATTTCTCTCCAGCATACACCGTTGTTTCTGCAAAACGCTCATCTTCCATCATATCCTCAAATTCTGCATTTGAAACGAAATGATAATAATCATCTCCATCTCTTGGTTTTCTGGTAGTTGCAGATTTTGGCCGGTCAATTTTTTCATGCTGAATAAGTTCATTAAGTAAGGTTGTCTTTCCAGAACCGCTTGGTCCCACTAATGCAACCACTGTCGGTTTTCTGAATGAAATACTGTTTTCGGCATAGGATTCCTTAATACAATCAACGATATTAAGGAATTCATTGTAGTTGTTGATAGCTAATACTCCAGTAATGTGCGAATTCCATGGCCTCCTGTAAAGTACTGGGTATTTTGCATTGGATGACAGGATGTTATGAGCTCCATCATCAAGTGCAAAATCAACATTGATCACATCTTTCCGATATGCCGGGATGATGTTTTTGGGATTGATCTGCGGAAAAAATTCTTTGATCTGGTTGATTCGAATATTGATGGATTCAGGTTCAATTGCTGTAACAATAAAAATCTCAACCTTTTTACTCAATGCTTTAATAAATTTCTGTGCACCTGGATAAGGCTTTTGTAATTTATAGAATTCTGGATCTTTAAAAAAGCCTAACAATGGTTCCGCTCTTGTCCCTGATAAATTCCATGCTTTTACTTCATTAACATCCAGTGGAGGATTAAATAACTTCTTCTCATTTGCTATCTCGCACGCCAATGAAACACATGGTAATAAAACATCATCTACATCGATTGCTGCTGAATATCTATAATTTTTCATTTTAATGCCTCTCTTTCGTCCTCTCTTGTTATACTCTTATAAAATGCCAAATATTTGCAATCATAAAACAGTTCCATGGCCGTATTTAAAAGGGTATCATCGAACTCGTTATAAACCAGATATGATTCTGTTTTTATATTTCGAATCAATTTTGATTCCTCACAAAAATCAATTGCATCTGATTTAATTCTTCTACATATTTCTGTATAATCTGGTTTGTCCTTCTTCTCTTCCCTCAATATTAAATTTAAAATCCTCTGCTCCTCATCTGTATCAATCCAGATTGGGATGATATCTGCCTTATCCACATAGTATGTAACAACTTCTTCATACTGTTTTGGACAAATGACTAAGCAATATACTTTGTTTTCTTCAACATTTTCTTTCATGACGCCAAAATGCCAGTTTCCATATTTGGTTTCAAAGTGTATTTTTCCTATTACAGGTTCTTCTTGGAATTCCTTTTCTGACAAAAAGAAATAATCCTTTCCATCTTTTTCACCTGGACGTGCTGGTCTTGTTGTACATTCATGTAATGGTGTAACACCTAGTTTTATTAACTCTTCTTTTAAAGTGTTCTTACCTGAACTGGATTTTCCCATAATCAAGTATAATATCGCCCTCATGTCTATATATCTCTCCTTCTTTTCATTATTCTTATATAGTATGGAAAGAATATTTAAGTCATAAATTTTCAAATAATATTAATTCAACATGAACCGATTTCATTAAATTGTCACATACTATCAGTGAGCCTGCCGTAAGGACTTAATAGTAGTGCAACGAAGCACTCATACCGCAACGGGAAAGGAGCGCTATCCGAATGGATAAGCAAGTATTATTATACGAGTATGAACAAATCTTACTCGGAAACAAGACTGGGTTTGCACCCTACTATTTTAAGTATGGCGATGATACATCGCAGAACTATGCCTTATATATAATTAAATTTGCTGTTGAAACTTACTTGGGATGGGATCCTTGGGATTTCAAGAACCACTATAATCAAGAAATATCAAAACAACTAAAACTGGAGCCTTTAATGAAATATATTGATTACCCTCCAGAATTAGATAAGACAAAAGACTATTATTATTTAGCTGCTTTAATTTATCCTGAAATCATAAATATTGATATTAAGGAATTAGTACTAAGGACATATAAGGATGTTCTGGATGGAAAACTATGTAAATTCCCAAAAGAATATCTTTCTGGTACTAAGGGAATGATGAGAGCCAGTATATGTTTACAATATATGCTATCTCAAAATTACACATTCTCCAGCATTAAAGCCATGTATAAGTTCTTTTCCGAACCAGCTGGTTCAAGAGCATTAAAAAAATTCAGGCTAAGTAATATCTGCAATGAAATATATGAACATCCCTTAGATTATCTACATGAGTCACTCCCAAAAGGTCAACAGGATGAATATTGGTATCACTTCTTCCGATTTAAAGTGTTTTATAGTGCACAGCTTAAACAGATAAAAAAACAATCAAAAGTCAAGGCATAATAAAAAGACCGTTTAAGCGGTCTTTTTTATATTTAGCCTTTCGAAAATTCTCTTTTTCCCAGCCTGGTATAAAGATTTAATCTCATTATCTCCTGCTGTGGATAGGAACATATCCAAATCTGAATATCCGTAATTTGCTAATGATATTTTGATTTCTTCTGCCATAACGGTTTTGAAATCCGTGATGAACTTTTTAACGTCAGTAATATCATTCTCATTGAGTTGTTTCAGGTATTTTTTTGTCAAGAAGTTTGAACAACGGTTAATAAGGGTTCTTTCTTCCGCATCGTCTAACGCCTCATAAGTAAGGCATTCCACACATTGCTTTACGGAATTAACATATCCAATTTTCACCTTTCCTGGTTTTTCTTTACCAATCATGTCCGGGTCGATTTTTTTTGCCTTATCTGAAATTTTGGGACTTTCCACTTTAGCGGGAATAACGCCTTCTGGTTTCTTTACATCCTTATTAATATCAAACAGCTTGGATACCAGTTCCATAGTCTTGATTTTTTCCTCATCAGATGGGTTCTTTATAATTACATAAAATTTTGTCCCATCATCAATCATTTCAACATTCATATTATCTCCTTTACCACTTCTTTACCATACTGCTGAATTTCGAAACAATACCTGTAAATAGATCCTCTGAGGATTTAATGAAAACAAAATCATTTCCATACATATCATGCAATCGTTCAATATCAGCACCAATTGCTACACCTAAGACATTCTGGTTCTTTCCTCTAGCCTCTCGAATCGCATCCTTCGTATCAGAGTATCCGCTTATGGAAGAATAGGCATTACATGCAGGTTGTCCATCTGAAATCACAATCATGACTTTGTGGGTCTCTGGTCTTTTTTCAAGAACCTTTGAGGCATACCGAATGGAATATCCATCAAAGTTATTTGCTTCTGCATGGATTGAAGTTAGCTTCAATAAGTCGTTTGGTGCACTGGACCACATTGCATAGTGATGATGCACTACATCTGCATTTTCACTGGCACCTGACGGTTTCTTGACATAAGTATCAGCAGTAAAACCCATGACATATAACGGAATCCCTAACTTTTTAAAGATTTCAGCAAGATTGATTGCTGCTGTTTTGGCACGCTGGATTCTTGTTCCGCTCATGGAGCCAGATTCATCAATAACTAGCATGACAGCCATATTTGACTTATCTTTTGGATCCACCTTCTTTGTGAATACTTTTGAAGTCACGGTCCCACTGACTGTCTTTTTTAGGCTCAGCTTTCCCGAGGATTTGTAAACGGTTTCTTCGGCATCTTCTGCAAACAATGCTTTCAGTTTCTTATAGCTGTTGTTGATTAAATCTTCATATTCTCCAACAATCTTATTATATCCTACAACCGCAGATTCTCTGTTTGTAAGGGAAGTTGTAAGGTTTGCGCATTTATAATTCCGAGATTCATATTTCTTAGTGACGCTTGGAAATTCAAATGGTTTCTCCAGAGAGGTTTCAGTTGCTGCCTTTTCATCGATTTCAGCGATTTCCAATTCTGTCCGAACTAATTTGTCAAAGAAATCACATCCAGCAACATCAATTTCATCTTCAATAGGGTCGTAATCATTGATTGTGGAAAGGTCTATCTCCTCTGTTTCATCGTAAACAATAAAATCCTCATCATTTCCATCTGCAGCCAGACCACCGCCAGACATTTCTTCCTCTTCTTCAGAAATAATTGTTTCTTCTGTGTCCTCCTCTTCTTTCATAGCATCGTAGAGTTCCTTCTCTTCCTTTGATAAATCTTTTACTTCCTTTATGGTTGTCTTTCTGGACGCTCCTTTTGTAAAGTCAGCTTCTTCCTCCAGCTCCTCTGGGTCAACTTTAGATCCGGAACCTCCACCAAGCATAGAACTTTTACCAATTGACATTCCAATAGCTGAAAGCATTTTTTCAAACGAGCTTAATGTTTCTTCTCCAATGTAAGTTAATTTAGCTTCTGCCTCCCATAACGGTTTTGAAATGTTATGTATTTTCAAAGCCATATCAGCTCTCTTTTTTGCATCTACTTCTTCAACTGCTTCTGATGCGGTTGGCACACATCTATAAAAAATGGTTCTTGCCGCAGGAGTTTTAAAACTTCCTTTTAATGGTCCCATATCGCCAAACTGCTGCAATGCCAAAAGGAATTCCTCAAACGGTGAATCTCCTGAATCAATCGGTTCTGCACAATCATATATCCTTTTTGTCGCATATCTTAGGCTCTGTAACAGAAACCCTCCAATGAAGGTAGGTGCAAGTGATTCAACTGCTGGTTCCTCAATAATACTGCAAATCAAGCGAAATACATTTCTTTCATACGGTTCAAGTGATTCTGCAATCTTATTCTGATAATCAAAATTCGTAAATTCAAGTCTGGACATCTCCTTTGTAAAGAGCCCAAACCGGAATGCCCTTGCTTTATGGTCATCCAAACCCTTTGTAAATCTGCTGTCTTTTCTAATATAGATGGCCCTATCTGGCGGTGGTGTAGTATAAGCCACCTGATTCACATGGTCCGGGACATCACGGATTGGAATTCTTTTCTTTTTAACTCCAAGATATTTCTTCTCCATTGCCAGTTTTTCATATAACCATTCTGTATCTTTCTTTTTCATTATATAATCTCCTTATTTACAATATATTCGAATCCAGTAAAAACTGGATTCGGTTTTATGTTAAAATAACCTGTATTAACACAGATTCTCTAATGGTCCAATCAACGGCGACGACGTCTTGTTCCTCCAAATTCTCTGAGGGAATCAATTACGTTGTCCTTCACACCTCTGGCTGCCTCCAAATCAACTTCAGCAATCTTTCCAACAAGTGTATTGTTTAGAGCTGTTTTAGGGTCATCACCTTCCTGCATACATTCCAGTGCACCAAAACAACCTCTCAATGTAATGTTGTCGCATAATTCTTCCTGGGACTGTTTTGGATCCTTTAAATACTCCATGATTGAAGTGTATGCGTCGTAAACATAACGGCACTTATCCTTTTCATATCCTTTTGATGCTAAAATATCAATAAAGGTTTTCTTGTCAGGATCGTCTAAAATGTATGTACATTTAAAACGAGACGATAATGCCTGGTTTAATTGTTTTGAACCAGCGGTTCCTGTATTCATCGTTCCAATAATGACACATAGAGGATGACGTCTAACCGGTTTATATCCATCTTTCATTACGATAAATGGATACTCAATCGCTTGGCCTAACGAACCCATTACAACTGCAGGATCCGCTAAGTTGATTTCTTCACAAACAATAATTCCTCCATGTTCATATGCTTTTAAAAATTCAGTTTCCACAAAGTCAATTTGGCCATTCACAACCTTATTCTTTCCTTCAATTGTATCTTCTTCCGTATTTTTGCTAAAAGGGATTGAAAATACTGGGAGCTGCGTCATTGCTCCTACTGCATTCGCTAATGTCGTTTTACCGGTTGCTGGTCTTCCAACCAAAAGGATGTTGACATAATCGTTACTAATTGCTTCAACACCTTCGGCTCCAGAGTTAATTCTGTCAATTACACGGTCCAATCGATATTTGATTTTCCTTACAATTGATTCTGTTGCTTCTGTCTGAACATAGGTATCCAGCATTTTCTTATCTGGAATTTTCTCTTTTTCTTCTTCTGTCCAAAATTCATATTTTACAGTATAGTCTCCACTGGTATCTTCACCAACTTCAGGCATTACTTCTGTAGCCATATCTAACTTAGGTGAAATGTCTGCGAATAGACTCATTGGGTGGAATACTCCTAATGAAATTGCCTCATGAATGATACTCTCCTTTAATTCATTTGGAAGACTTTCGATATTCATATGTCCTTCAGCTTGCACAAATCCATAGTAAAATGCATCACAGAATAGTAAAACTGCTTCTTTTACGTTCGATCTCTCTTTGATATTTCTAAAATATCCTTTCAGTTCATCCGCGCTATCTGCCCGGCTATTTCCTTCTGATAAAGAAAATACAACCATGGGAATTAAAATTGCATAATCATCTGGTGTATTTCCAACCCATTTAATGTCTCCACCATCGTAACAAGCTTCATATGTAGCACCATTATGAGTGAACTTGGTGTAAATCGCTTCGTCATTTTCATAAGCCACAACACTGTTTTCAATAAAGATTTTATCTAAAATCAGTCCAACGGTTGAGTAACGTGCTCCTTTATTTATTTCTGCTGGTCTTTGTAGGCTCTTAATACCTGACGCTCCTGTAACATTTGTTTTTGTATCTGCAAGCTCAATTGTTGTCTGTGTTATTTTATATAATAAGTTAGCTGTTCTTTTAAGCATTTCAAAATCTCCTTTATTCTTTTATTACATTTGAATAATGGTAGATTTATAATTCAGATAACTCCAAAACAAAAAAAGACAGGAAACTGTCTTTTAATATTAATGAACTCAAGCTGTTTTAGGTCAATGGAATGTATTCGAATCCAGATATTTGAATTAGTCTCTCCTTTAGATATGTATTCCGTGCATCTTCAGAATTATTTTTTGCTGCAAGCGCAGCTGCTTTTTTACTACCAACAAGTTCTTCTTCCGCACCTGCTCTTGAAGCTGCTGTATAAAACATCCTTCGTTTCATAAAATATATATATTCTGGACTTACAACAACAATCAAAGCCTTATATTCACTGCCCTGGCTTTTATGAATACTGATGGCATATGCTAGTATTAGATACTCATATACTTCCGAAAAACGATAAAAAGAAGTATGTCCATCATCAAATAATACTTCGACCGTTTCCTCATCATAATCAATACCATCTACGGTACCTGTGTCTCCATTAAATACACCCATTTCCTCATTTCCTAGTTCATCTATGGTGATACGTTTATAGTCGTTTTTTATATTCATGACACGGTCAAACATCCTTAATCCACTTGGATTGTCAGGATTCTCTTTCGTGGCTGGATTGTATCGTTCACGAATTTTTTTGTTGATTGCTTCCACACATCCAAACCCTTTTACTTTAATTGGAGATATAATCCCAATTTCACTTGGCAGGTATCGTTTCAATAGCCTTAAATAAACCTCAACAATATAATCAGGAATTTCTTCTTTGTCTAATGTCGTGAATTTAAATGTGTCATCATATATATAACTACTTGGGCTTTTCCCTTCATTGATTAATTCGGAGTTTATTGCGATTGCTCCTGCATTTCTAAAACCTACTGTCAAAAATGTCGTTGGTATCAGCTTACTATCGATTATATCCTTTAAAAAGTTTCCTGGTTCTATAGAAGGTAACTGGTTTTTATCTCCAACAAGTATTAAATTGCATTCCTCTGCAAGCCAGAATAATGTTTCTGCTAAAGTAATTCCAAGCATGGATGTTTCGTCCAGAATGATTAGTTTTTTATTTGGCATGTTACCTGTCCGTTTAATTTCATTTCTATAACGATGGATTGTCATTGCCTTATATCCAGTTGCTTCTGTCATACGTTTCGCTGCTCTTCCTGTTGGCGCTAATAGAACTATATTATCATCATCATCCCAACAGGAAATAATGGACTTTATAATGGTTGTCTTTCCTCTACCAGGTCCACCTACAATTAAGCTTAATCGGTTATTAAGGCTATTTTTTATGGCTTCGACTTGTTGCGGTGCATACTCAATATCATCTTCGTCCTCAATTCTATGAATCGTGTATTCGATATCAGCTTCACTGATTTTTTTCACTGGTTTCTTCTTTAGCATGGAAATAATTCTTGATGCAAGTTTGACCTCCGTTAGATATAAATCCCTTGAATAAATTCTGGTATCATCAATCTCAATCGTCCTGTCGGATTCATCTTTAGATTGAGCTTCCGCCAATACATCACTTAGCAAATCAATAACCAATATAAATCTGTCAGCATAATCTCGTAACTCGGTTGATTTTTTCTTTGATGAGATATATTCATCCATGTTGTTATTTCCAGCCAGTAATTCATTTTCAATTTTACAAAATTCTTTTTTTGTTATTCCATCCGGTTTCTTCAGGATTAAATCAGTTACTTCCTTAGCCAATTGGTTCATATCAATAAAACAGTGGGACTCTTTAACTGAGACATATTTCAGGACATATGTAGCTGCAGCTTCAATTCGTTCTTTCGAATATTCCTTGATTCCAGAAGCTAATGCTAACTTATCTACTTTTTTAAAACCAAATCCATCAATATGTTCAATTAACCAGTATGGGTTTTTTTTGATTTCTTCGAACTTGTCAATCTTACCTGTGCATGCTGATATGATTTTATCTACTTGATCAGATGTTACATCATTATTGAAATACTGAAACACAGCAAGATACAGCTGAATATGTTCAGTTTCATTCAATGATTTTGTAATCATTTCAAGTTTTTTCTTCTTAATTCCCTTTATATTATAAAGAATTGTTGGATCTTTTTTTATTTTGTCAATGCAATCATCACCATACTCATCTACAATTTTTTTGGCTAGTGATTCTCCAATCCCTTTTACGCATTTATATAGAAAGGTAATGGTTGGAGACTCTTTTATCGTTATTGTATCAATTTGTATTTGTTTCCCATATTTTGGGTCATTCACCTCACTTCCTTCCAGTTCGATTTCCAGTCCGTTATAAATCATTCCTGTTATTTTCCCTTTTGCAATCTTCTTCTCATGCGTCATATTATCTTCAAAAAGAATACATGCCCAATCTCCTTTTTGTGAAAAAATCTTTGCTATTTTTCCATAATATTTTTCTGTCATTTTATTCGTTGTCGGCTCCTTTCATATTTTCACTGCTATATTTAATATGTCTTTTTTACTTAAATATAAAAAAGCCGCATATGCAGCTTTTATAAATCATAATCTTTTAATCCTGGAATAATACCGTTTAATATGCTTAGCTAGCATCTTGGATGATATTTTTAATTTTTTTCTCCATTCATTATCCTCGCAATATTTATAAATGTCTTCAAGCTCCATTTTTGATACATCTTTTTCAACGGGAATCGAATCCAGTACCCTTTTTCCAACAACATCATAGATATTTTCTTCGGCACATTTAATTAGATTCTTGGCAAGCTGAAGGCTCTCCATTTGATACTGCATTAAAAACAAAGAGTCTTTATTCTCTTTTACGGCATTTAAATCTGTAAGCGCATTACGATGTGCCAAAAGCAGTTGTGGGACATCTGCATGAACCGATTGATGGACTTCCATAGGATTACAGTAATTTCCTACTGGAAAGTCATTGATTGTCTTTCCTTTATATAGATGCATTCCTTTTTCAATATTTTCAATAAACTCTTCCGGATGTTTTTCTATTACATCCCAGGCATCATTCAAGATACTAACAATTGTCATATATCCCATATCTATCTCCTATCTTTTCTTTTTGTAATTGAATATGCAACCTTATATGATACATAGCACCATATGGCGAATGGAATAATGGAACTCCAACTTGGATTATTAAAAAACAAAACAGCTCCTGGCACTAATATAAGTATGTATAAAATCAAATATGTAATCATGTATCTACTCCTTTCATTCATTACACTGTCTTATTGTTTAGTATGTTGTCTTTAAAGACATGATAAATGGTTAAGTTTTCTTGTTCCATTACTTTCTATCCTTCTTATTTCAATCACATAATAATTGTGTGTGAGCGAATATAAGAGTATGAAAGAGAGGTAGGAAGATGGAGGATAAAGAATATATCAGTAAAGGATTTTTAACATTTTATTTTATGCAGGATGGTCTTGCTGCCAAAAAAATAAGCCGAGAAGACTACATATCGGCACGGTTTCCTATGTGGAAAAAAGAAGAATATGAAATGATTGTAGAACTCAGATTTACTAAATCAATCGCCACAATGATTGAAGGCTCAAATTTTATCAATATGATAAAAAGCGGGTGTATTAGCAGTTATGATGGTAATATTGAAGAGATCTATGTTGATGGATATTTAAGCAATCTTGGAATTATAGCAGATACATTTGAAGATGGGCAATTCCTTGTGACCATGGACATTTTTGAAGAGATTTGCCGTGAACATGAAGTCCTTGTTAACTGGGCCAATAAATAAGGAGAAGATTTATGCAAATTATAGTTAATCAGGAAACTGAAATAAGGTGGAAAGAACTATCAAATATAAGTATTAATAATACGATTGAGCTAGTTAATAGACGTTCAGTTAAAAAGAATCTTGTTTGAAATTTTATAGCAGAACCCTTTATAACCGTCTATATTCATGTACCCTAATTCAATTATCCGGCTTATCTTTTTTACATAATCTTTTTGATAATGATACGCAGAGAAATATATTTTATGAATAAAATAAAGGAGAAAAAATGGAAGTAATTAAAATTAAACAAATGGGTGGTCTTAAATGTGATAATCCAAATTGTAATTATCGAGACGATAGCATATCTGTAGAGGACTATCCAAGTTATGTCAATAAACCATGTCCTCTTTGTGGTTGTAACCTGCTGACAGAAGCAGATTATAAAAGTTTCAAAAAAATATTAAAAACAGTAAGTGTAATTAACCGGATATATAGTTTCTTATCCAGATTTTCTGTAAAGAAAAACATTCGAGAAAATTCTGAAGCCGAAATGAATATTAATTTTAATGGTACAGGAAAGCCTGATATCATTGTCAATGAAAAAAAATAAAGCCGTTTCTACGGCTTTTTTGTATTTAGTAAGTAATCCAGACACCCTCCTTATTAACTATATATCCATCCGGCGTCACGCAATCTAAAAATAGCTTCCCTTTTGTTCCATCAGAGACTTCATTGAAATAGTACCACTTATCATTAATCTGATTCCATCCGGTCACCATTTTTCCTTTATATCCATCTGACTTTTCATTTAAATAAAAAGTCTGGCCTGTATGGTCCGTTATCCATCCAGTCTGCATGATTCCATTTGCATCGAAATAGAACCAATAGGCCTGGTCTCCACATGATAAGTACTGCCAGTCAATTGCTGGATTGTTCATTGTCCCAATATATTTCCATTTACTGTCTTCTAATACCCATGTCCCATCCATTGTTACGGTTTGTTTTGGATTTACTGTTGATTTTACGGAATTTTTTGAAGAAGAACTTCCAGACGATGAACCAGAAGAATTTGGTTTGTCACTCGTCTGCGTGTTATCTATATTATCAAAATAAGAATCATCTACTTTTATATCATCTGAGCAATGAAGATATATATAATCTGTAAAAGCTTTGATTGCTGCATCTACATATGGGATGTCAGACTCTTCTTGAAGATTGATCTTGTAATTCCCAAATAACATATCTACTAGAGCATCCTCTTTTAAGATTTTTTCAACTTCGTTATATAGTTTTTCATATGAAATAACCGGAGTTTTAAACTGGTTATTGATATAAAGATCATATCTTTCTTCAGGTTCACAGTCATAGAGGTACAAATAATATTGATCTATTGCCTCTGACAAAGCCAGTTCCTCATTCTCAGATAGCATTGTATTTATATTAATTGCATCTATATCTGCAAGCATCTCTTCTTTTGTAAATTGACTGTTTCCGCATAATAATGACTTGGCTGCTTCATTTAGGTCATCATTAATTTTATATCTGTTTTTCAGGTTACCAGTCATTTGTACTAAATCTCCAGCCCAACTTCCAAGTTCACCGAATCCGCAGTAAGCCATATTAATGGCGCCTATCATATGTACAAACTGACTTTTTTCGTTCATATAGGGCGTCTCAAATAAATTATAATTTCGAAGAGATTTTAAACTTGGATTCTCATCATTAACAAAATTGGTAAAACCAACATTTTCTTTACCGGCACAAATCTCCCATGCAAACGAGTTGTATTGTTTGCTTCTGATATAAACCATAACTTCTTTACGCACATCACCAAATTTTTCAGATTCTGTAGAAATTGATTTATATTTTTCTGCCAACGACTCTACTTCTTTTAGCTGGTCTAATTTTTTTGTTGCATTAGAATTTGTGGCTACAATATTGTTGTCTGCTAAGATTGGTGGTCCTGCATTTACAAACATCACATTCATACATGTTACTAAACCTATTAATACTAAATATTTTTTCATCCCATTCAATCCTTTCGTATTTTAAAATAGTATGATATATTATCCGAATCGTGAAAATTATTTTCACGAAAAAAGCCGCCTAAGCAGCTTTAGTTAAAAAATGTTGGATTTACAACTGTAATTGGACGATTAATCGATTCTGCATATTTTACACAGTTTCCAGTACCACCCTTTGTACCATCCCAAACAGCAATAACTTCATTTGAGATGTTAACCATATATTCGTTTCTTACTTGCATTAAATAAGGTTTATATGGGATATTGGATACAAGTGTTATCTGATCTGCATGTTTTAAAAGCTCATGATAGTGTTCCTGTGATTGTTCTGGCCATTTACATGGATGATTTTGACATGGAATTGCCGCAATCAGTTTGATATCATATCCTTCTTTTTTTAATTCCACAACCGCCTCTGCATATACCTGGTCCACACCTAATGCCATACCAGATACTGCCTTGGTACACTTCTTCTTAATCAGCATTTCTTTAAAATACTTTTTCATCGAGGTGTAATAATCATTATGCATATCATATCCAGCCAGTTTATTTGGACGATGTCCGGTCACTGAAATAATTACTTCATCTATTTTCATCTCCGAATCCCATTCTTCTATAAAATATCCAGCTTCTCGCAACCACTTTGCAACTAAACCACGATGGCAGAAGTCATCTGGCTTTTCGTAACAGATTAATGCAATATTCTTTCCTCCAGTCATTTTAATCAGTTCTGATACAACCTTGTGAGGATTCAATATATCAGTTACTTCTTCATTAAAGTGTTTGACATAGTAATCATTATCTTTTGTTTCTTTCCACTCTTTAAAAAATCCAATTTTAGGAGCCAATTTTTTATATTCAAGGCCTTCATATCCAGCCGGTGATTTTCCAGCAATTGATATCGGAATAATACTGTCTGGCATTTTTTTTGTTTTTGCAAAATAACTTGTATATATCATCTTTTACCTCCATTCAGTAAAAAATATCATTTCATATTTTGGCAAATCATCTGGGATAGGTAATTTAAGCTTTTTTAAAGCCTCATCAACCAAAGGTTTCTTACTAATAATATCTTCTATTCCAATTGATTCCATCCATTCGCTCTCATCATCTCTGCTCGATAAAATGTAGCCAAAGTATAAATCAGCTCCATTCATCGGGTCTGTAAATAACTGTATGTTTCCTTTTCTTGTTTTACATGTCCATTCTTCTCCTTCTTGAGTCCAAATCCAGTTACTATCTAATATTTCGGATCTCTTACTTGAAAAATCATAACCTAATATGGCATAATGTGTTGCGTATGTACTCATTGTTTATATCCTTTCTGTTATTTATTTTGTTTACTTATTCATCTTGTGTATTCGAATTTTTTCGTTTGGCGGCATTGTATGTAATTTTGTTATCATTTTGCCTGATTCTGCAATAAATATATATTTGCAATCATGTTGCCAGTTCGCATTGGCATTTAAATCACAAAAAATCAAACAGCCAATCATTGCTTCATTAACATAGTCAAATATTTTATCACCCATATAATCAGATATATCTGCAATGGCAATTAATTCATCTGAGACCCAAATCTCTGACATATTTTCCTCCTTCTGTTTTTCTTTATTATTAATATGTAATTTTATAATATTCGTAAAAGAAAAACGCCCGAAGGCGTCTTATATTTTACAGTTAAATCATACCCATTTTCTTTTTTAATTCTGCCAAAGCATCATCGACATCTGGCGTTGAATACTTTGCAAGAAGATCCTCTTCTTCTTTATCATTCGCACCAGTAAGTTCTGCTAAGGCCTCTTCTGCTGCCAAATTTGAATCAATTCTTTCAGCCATCTCATTAAATTTGCTTAAGCTACCTGCGATATTTTTAGATTTGATTGTATTAGCTTTTTGCTGACTTTTTGCCGCAATGGCTTTTGATTTAAGTTCTCCCTTCTTCATTTCCATTGCATGAATCTGATCTGCGAATGAATTTAAAGCACTCTCGGCCTTATTGAAAGCCTCCTCACATTTTGACACTACAGTTTTCTGTACTTCTTCTTGTTTTCTTCCTTCAGCTGCTTTCTTTAAGGCACTTCTTGCATCATCATCATTGGCTGCACGTACTGCTTTTTCTGCTATGCTTTCCCACTGTGCACATTCACTTTGTATTTCTTCCAATTTCTGTTTTTCTAGTTTGAGGTTTCCCTTTACTACAGCCGTATCCTTTAACATGACGGCGTATTCTTCTTTCGCATCAGCGAGGCATTGGTCAATGATTTTTTCTGGGTCTTCAAACCGATCCAGTAATTCATTTACATTTGATTTTATTATTAAACTTACTCTTTGAAATATTGTTGCCATATGTAATCTCCTTATTGATATTTATCTTTTAGTTCCTCATCATTTAATTTTTCTATTGGAGTTTCTAAGATTTTACGTTTTTCCTCAGCTTCTTGTAATTCTATCTTCTTCTTTCTGATGATGAGATATCCAATAACTGAAATTCCTCCAATAATTCCAATCACAATGATTGTTTTTAATAGGATGTCATTTCCTGTGGTGGTTTTTCGCATAATTCGTTCTGCTGACTTTTCAAATACGGTTGAAAAAAATTCATTATCATCTAAATTCGACGTATAATAATAGTCTACAAAATCATAAATTATTTCTTGTGCTTCTGTATCTATGACAGAAGAAGCCTGGTTCCCGGCATATAAATATCCTTTATATGTTCCGCTCTCGTATTCTAAAAATAGGAAAATCAGATGTCCTTCATCGTCAAACAGTGCATCATAGGTTTCCTGTAAATACTGCTCTGCCTCTGAATCATTTAATGTTGCGCCTTTTCCATTTACATTATCTGTTATGATGACATAGGGCTGTACTCCAGTCTTTTTGTAAAACTCTTTCAGTCCCTTTGTCATTTTGGCATCACTAGAAATCCAACCAACTTGGTCATCAAACCAAGACTTTGACTCTGTACAAGCTTCTGCACCTAAAGGTTCCCTATTTGTTGTACTTACTGTGATATCACTTCTGTTCATACCCTTAAATGTTATAATAAGGATAAATAGCATGATGATAATCATGAAAATGCTTACCAAACCATTATTTTTCCTGTAACCGGATGTATATGGTCTTGTTCTATATGGATTACTATAACCTCCATAATAACTATGCCTTGGCGGTGGTGTTGAATGATATGTTGATCTTGGTGGTCTTGGTGGTGAAAATAATGGTCTGGAAGCGCGGTTTTGACTAGATGTAGATTTACTATATGAACTTCTTCCTCTGCCTGATGAGTTACTGGAGCTTGACCTGCTTGAAAAACTTCTTGATGAACTGGAATGACTTGAACTGCTTCTTCCTCCAGAACTCCTACCTGACGATCCGCCTCTGCCCAATTCCATTCCTCCTCTCTCTTATTATTTGTGGTAATCCTACCTGGAAATAGTATGTTAGAACGTAAAACGGAACAGGCTTAAAAATAATGCAGCTTTTATTTAATGTTTGCAGATATACATATGGAAAAATAAAAAGCCTACCTCTGCTCAGGTAAGCTTTTCTATTTATTTTATTCTATTGTCTGCAATCGATTTAATTCTTGTTCTTATAATTTTTCACCATCTTTGAAAGTTCCACAATTGGGATTATCATAAAAGCAATTATGATTGCTACAATATATTCTTTTAATGAGATAAATTCAAACGAAAATGCTTCTCTTAAAAACGGAATATAGATAACAGCTGTTGTTAATACAAATGAGGTTATTAATGAACCAAACAATACGGGATTTTTAGTCTTTATCCGGAATATTGAATCATTTCTTGATCTCATATTGAATGAATGGAATATTTCCAATAAGGATAGTGTTAAAAATGCCATCGTCATCCCATCTGCACTATCTGCAATTTCCCACAAACCACTTTCCATATAATGACCAATAAAATAGGCCATAAGAGTTAATGCCGCAATTATAAATCCCTGAAAAACAACCTCAAATCCTACTCCTTCAGCAAAAATACTGTCCTTTGGATTCCTTGGTTTTCTCTTCATGATATCATTTTCTGCTTCTTCCATTCCTAATCCAATCGCCGGGAAACAATCCGTGATTAAGTTAATCCACAATAAATGAACCGGTTTTAAAATTGTGAAACCAAGAATGCTTGAGATAAAGATTGCAAATACTTCAGCCAGATTGGATGATAATAAAAATTGGATTGCTTTTCTAATATTGTCATATATTCTACGGCCCTCTGCTACTGCTGAAATAATCGTAGCAAAATTATCATCCGCCAAGACCATATCAGCTACATTCTTCGTGACATCAGTACCTGTTATACCCATTCCTATTCCGATATCTGCATTTTTAATCGAAGGAGCATCGTTAACGCCATCTCCCGTCATCGCTGTCACCATACCCTTTTTCTTCCATCCATTTACAATCCGCACTTTATGTTCAGGTTGCACTCTTGCATAGACAGAATACTGTTCTATTGTGTTTTCGAATGCCTCATCACTCATCTCATTTAATTGAGATCCGGAAATTGCATGCTGGCCATCTGATAAAATGCCAAGTTCTTTTGCAATTGCTACCGCTGTATCCTTATGGTCTCCAGTAATCATGATTGGCCGGATTCCTGCCTGTCTGCATTCTTCAATTGCAGTTTTTACTTCTGGGCGGATTGGGTCTTTCATGCAAGAAAGTCCTATATAGATTAAATCATGTTCAATCTTCTCTGGTGAAATGTTCTCTGGGAGCCGATCATACGTTGTAGTAGCGGCACAAAGAACCCTCAGTGCTTTATCTGCCATCTCTTTATTTTTTGAAATGATTTCATCTCTGATAGTGTCCGTCATATTGACAACTTTCCCATTCTTCATTGCTTTTGTACAACAACGAAGCACTTCATCCGGAGCACCTTTTGTAAACTGTATATAGTTTCCTTCTGTTGGATTTATATGTATTGTGGACATCATTTTTCTCATAGAGTCAAAAGGAGCTTCTTCTTTTCTTGTATATATTTGTTTTAACTCGTTTTTATTGATGCCATTTTTGAATGCATCTGCCACAAGGGCACATTCAGTTGGCTCTCCTATCACTTCTCCAGAATTATCATCCACTTCTGCATCTGAACAGAGCGACATTGCTTTCATAAGCATATCATCATCATCTGTTATGTGCTCTACAACTGTCATTTTATTTTGGGTCAAAGTTCCAGTCTTATCTGAACAAATGATCTGTGTACATCCTAAGGTCTCCACGGCTGTTAGTTTACGTATTATCGCCTTATTCTTTGACATCTTAGTAACGCCAATTGACAGAAGAACTGTCACTACTGCAGATAATCCTTCTGGAATAGCTGCTACAGCAAGCGATACAGCAATCATAAAGGTATTAATAATTGAACTACCTGTAATGGCTTCTCCCGTAGTATAAAGCCTAACAATATCAAAAATAAAAATAGCAGCACATATAGCCAATACCAGGATGGATAGGGTTTTTGATAATTGATTTAGTTTTACTTGAAGCGGTGTTTCCTCATTTTTTGCTTTTGTGATTGCCTCTGCAATGTGCCCTATCTCTGTTTGCATTCCAGTTGCGCATATTACAGCGACTCCTCTTCCATATACGGCCGTTGATCCCATATAGACCATGTTCTTTCTATCGCCCAATGGAATTTCATTTACTTCACTCTCTAACTTCTCACAAGCCTTTAATACTGCCTCAGATTCTCCAGTTAATGCTGCTTCCTCAACTTTTAAACTAGCCGATTCAATTAACCTGGCATCTGCTGGTATAGAATCTCCTGCTTCTAAAAAAATAATATCTCCCGGTACTAAATCTTCTGATTTAAGTATGATTTGTTTTCCATTTCTATTTACTTTTGATGTAGATGATGACATTTCCTGAAGTGAGGCAATTGCTTCCTCTGCTTTTGTCTCTTGATATACTCCTAAAATTGCATTCATCAATACAACAAAAAGAATAATGAATGAATCAATCATGCTTTCACCTGAATATAACGAAGTCATACCAGAAACAATCGCCGCGATTATCAACACAATTGTCATATAGTTCGATAATTCTTTTATTAATTTCTTTACCAGGCTTTCTTTATCCGGCTCTTTGATTTTGTTTAATCCATATTTTTCTTTTCTACTTTCTGCATCATCATCAGTTAATCCATTTTGATTGGTCTTTAATGTTTCCAATGTATCCTCTATACTCTTCAAATACTCTTTATTCATATTATCTCCTTTAATAATTATTTTCCTGTTTAATATGCAAGATTTATGTAATGAAAAAGAAGAGGTTGCCCTCTTCTTCGGTGTTTCTGTTATGTTCGCAGTCCTATTATTATCATTAAATTTTATCTAAAAGATTTTGTACTGTATTTAATGACTGTTTGACCTCCTCATAATTCAAGTTGTAATCATGGATTATATTCTCTGTACTATTTAAAAAACCATACAAAAATAGATAATCAAGATTTAGCAGTAATCCATTTTTACTCATTTTTCTGTTAAATATTTTAACGAACAAATATAGCATTGGAGAAAAACAGGTTTTGTTAAGCCCACATACACCCGCCATATTTCGAGTAATCAACCAGTTTGCAATCAAGTCCAGGTTTAATGTATCAGGTTTTAATTGATAATTATTAAAATCATGTATTTGATCAGGCCTTCCACATATGGTAAGGGTTAAATCCTTATTGTTCTTCATTTTATATAAGATACTTTTAAATGCATACGATTTATTAAATGTTTGTTTTGCCATTTCAATCTCTTGTTTATATTCGTTTAAAGCATCCAGCCCTGTCATAACATTTTCCTTCATGAATTTTATATTATATTATTTTAACATATTTCCCTCTATATTGCATCTCTTAATGAAAATGAAAGAAAACCATTTTTCTTACATATTTATTGTATGGAGGAATATATGGATACTACAAAAAAAATAATCATGATAATCATAGTAAGCATCGTGCTTATCCGTACTAATCAGAAAATTTTCAAATGGATTCTAAAAAAACAGAATAAAATTCATATTAATTTCCTATCAGGCATTATAACGGCCTGTATCATATTCATAGCAATAAGTATGATTGGTATGCAATTTGAAAATACAAAGGAAATTTTCAAGTCCATTTTAAAGAGTTCTGGATTATTTGTTGCCGTTGCTGGATTTGCAGCCCAACAAACCTTAAATAATATCATTAGTGGGCTCATGTTATCTGTTGCTAAGCCGTTTGATATAGGAGAACGTGTAAACCTTGTGAATTCAAATATTACAGGCATCATAGAAACAATCACATTACGTCATACTGTCATTAAGGGTTTTGATAACCAGCGTATCGTCATCCCAAATAGTGTAATCAATAATGAAATATTGAAGAACTCCAATTATGATGATTCTGTCATCGGAAATTATTTAGAAGTTACAATATCTTATGAAAGTGACATAAGAAAAGCCGTATCTGTGTTTGACTCAATCATCCAAAATCATCCATTAGTAATAACGAATGAATACCATAATCCTGGAGTCATTGTTAAGGACTTAACTGAAACTGGGATTGTATTAAAAGCTACCGTTTGGACTAAAAATGTTTCCGATAACTTCCAGGCTTCCAGTGATATCCGTATGGAAATTATTGAACAGTTTAAACATGCTAAAATTGAAATACCCTATAAAAAGATAGAGTTGATAAGCCGCAAAAATGAAATTAAAAAAAGAAGGTGGTAAACCTTCTTTTTACATATAATCGTAAGGGCTCTTATGTCTTCGTGAACAGACACCTTTATTTTTCATCAGACTGTTATTTGCATCCTCTTCTGTTGCAAATATACGGTGTTTTGGCAGGCGTATTGCTCCGCCATTCAACTTAATTGTATATAAATTTCCACTGCAGGCTAATATGTGTACCTGGGTAACTTTATTGTTATTTTCTACAATATATCCAGTATCACCTTTCTTTAGCAACTTTTTTCAATCCTCTCTCTATGGTATATACATATTATAGTATTGGCAAACAAAAAAAGCAATTCCATGTTCTTCATTTATTATTCATCTATGGAAATAATAAGTTTCTTTTCCTCACCATCACGGTTTACAATGTATGTATAAGGGTTCCCTGTGTTATGTTTTAATAGTACAGTCTGCAGGTCCCAGTCTTCATGTATCTCAATACCATCGATAGATATGACAATGTCACCGGTCTGAATACCAGCATGTTCTGCTGGAGAATTTTCCTCAACGCTTGTAATGATATATTTACCATTCATCAAAGAACTGATGGTCACACCTATTTTCCCATTACTGGATTTATTCTTGGATTGTGTCTGTATCTCAATTGGTTCGCTTTCGGTTACTTCGATTTCCTTTGTGGGCTCTGCTACTATTTCACTACAATTAACCTTAATTGTTCTTTCTATGTCATATCTCTCTATTATAAAGATATATGGATTTTCCTTTATATGTGATGAAAGCATATCAATTAAATCCTGTTTTTTTGTTATGTTAAGTCCGTCTATTGACAGGATTGTATCTCCTGGCTTTAATCCAGCTCTTTCTGCTGGCGAATTATACTCAACACTAACGATTTTAAACCGTTTATCATCCGTTGAATAATTAAGATTTATGCCAACTTTATCGTATGTACCCGCATCCATAGAGCCTTCTGTAGCGACTTCGCTCATATAGTTTGATGAATCAGATATTACATTAACCATATTTTTTTCCAGCCGAGATAATACTAATGGTGATACTAACACAAAGAGTAATATAGACATGATTATTAACCAACAAACAAACACATTGGCAGCCTCTAGTCCAGCCTCTCGCTCAGAATGTCCTCTTTGTTTCTTAGGTCTTTTTCTACATAGTGAAACCGATCCAAAATCAATCCAATCGCTATAATTATATGTATAATATGAATAGGTATATTTATCATTATTTTTATTTTTTTCTGTTGATACTTTAATTTGAATATACAAATCTATGTTTCCATAGTTATTAAATTTATCCAAAGTAGGCTTAAGATCAATATAGTTTTGATCCCTTGCTTCTAAATAGTATGTGTTTAGAACTTCTCTTTCCTTATTACTAATTTGGATAAGTAGGATATAGCCTATAATATTATTAGTTGTATTTATACACAATTGTATGTTATCCTGCACACGAACAGATACACCCTTTTCTACATCACGATATAACTTTTTAATTTTTTTGTTTTCATTCAGTTCGGATAAAATATTATCTCTTTTATTAATTGTTCCCTCAACATCATATAGACTTCCGCAAAACGGGCAGGTCGCTGTTATTTTTGTTGTGTCTATCTGTATTTCATGTTTACATTCCAGACAAATTCCATTAAAGAATCTCATTTAAACTCCTTTCTATTACTTGTCATATAATTATATTATGTGCTGAAATAAAAAAACAGGAATCTAAATTCCTGTTTTTATTTTTGTCTCGTTTCCTTTTTACGTTTCAATAATTAAACGTCCTGTTGCCGATTCATCAAAGACAGCATTTAAGAAGTAGGCATGATTATAATAAAAGTATTTTTTAATTAAATCATACCCTGCATTCAGTAATCTCTGTTCATTATCCTTTGTTAAATAATGATTCTCTCCTGCAAGCAAATAACAGGACATGTTGCCTTCTTTTTTTGCTTTCTCGATTTTATCAAGACAATTTAAAAGTTGCTTTGCCTCTGCATCCATGCATGCATTTTTTGCATTTGGCACATGAAACATTCTCTGATCTGTTTTTTTCTTTGCCATTAGTAATCCCTCCATACAATCATCTCCAAATTTCTAATCTTATATATAATGTAATTTTTTTTAGTTTAATGTTTCATCATATTAGTAAGCTGTGCATTTACAAGTTTACCATCTGCTTTTCCTTTTACCTTTGGCATCAATGCTTTCATGATTTTTCCAGTATCCGACTTTTCTGGTACACAAATCCCAAGCTCATCCAGGGTTTCATTGATGATTTCTTTTATCTGATCGGGTGATAAATCCTCCTCAACAAACTCCTTATATACAGCAATTCGATATGAGGCTTCTTTTTTGATATCTTGCCTTGTTTCCGGAGCTGTATCAAATGTTTCACGCATCTGTTTAATTTCCTTTTTTATAATGATTGCTGCCTCATTATCTGTTAATGCCTCTCTTTTTTCGATTTCAGCATTCTTCAGTGAACAAAGCAACATTGAAAGAGCGTTTTTTCTTTCCTTATTTTGTTCTTTCATTGCCTTAACCATTTCATTTCTAATCACTTCTACCTTTGTCATTTTAATTTTCTCCTTTTTTGTTAAACAAATTATAACTAATACAAAATACACGTTTGAATATTACTATGATAGTTTAATAGGCCGTAATACAACTGAATTATCCATAGAATATTCGTTACTTTCAATGTGGTTATCAGGTGTAAGCATTCCATAATAAAAAGTATCACAAAACAATAAAATAGATTCATTAAGATTCTTATTACTGGCAATGTCCTGATAACACAACGTTAATTCTAATTGAGCTTTTTTATTGCTATTTATTTCAGATATCGCAAAAACCACAAAAGGAAGCAAGATCATATAACTTTCTGGAGCAACTTCCAACCAATTTACTTTGTAACCATTGCAGGTAGCTTCATAAATCGTATCATCGAAAGAGAATCTGACAAAAATCATGTCTTGGTTTCCTTTAACATCTAAGATACATTTGTCTAAAAAAATATTATCTAAAATTAATGATATAGAAGAATATTTTGACCGATTTACTTTTTCCGATGGACGATTTTTGCTATATATTCCCTCTGCTCCCATCATACCCGTTTCCTTATTGATAAGTCTTATTGTCTGAGTTTTTGTTCTGAATAATAAATCGGTCATTGAATACAGCATAATTACTCCTCCTGATATTTATTCGTTGATTTGGGCCTTAAAATAAGTTTCTACCTTTTTGTATTATCGTGCATACTGTTTTCTATTTCTTTTATTTTCATAATTGTTTTGGTTTCTTCTTCTGTAAACCACTTTTTCTTTTTACATTTCTTGCAATACAAGAGATAAACTTGTTTTACCCTAATCCATCCATCAACCGGTCCAAGATAGACACTTTTGTGTGATTCATTCACTATCTCCCAATCATGTTTACAAAACAAACGTTTTAATATAGGCATTCAACATTCTCCTTTATTTAGCAATAACTTGACTATACATTTGCCATTTTTTTGATTGCTTCAATTAATTCATTCATGTCAATTGTATTTCCATAACAAATCTGATATCCAGTGACGTCCTGAATATTTCTAATTACATCGTATCCTATTCTTTCCGAAACATTTATTTCACCTGTGAGTATTCCGATATTATAACCTTCTTCATAACCATTCTTGTAACTTGTGTCATCAGATTCTTCATCTTCATCTTCTTTTTTTGCATAACCATCATCATACCCTATACTATAGCCTTTCTCTTTGCCGGCATCAAAACCAGATTTATAGGCCGCGGCTATATCTTCTTTATATTCATCAGGTATATTTTCATTAGTCCAATCACCATTTGGCATTGTTTATTCCTCCTGTTTGTTTGTGTTCTCTATCTATGTATTACATATATAGTATGTAGACTCTTCCGGTATTGTAAAAACAATCTATGTGATTTTTTCAAGTGACATAATACTTATGAACATTAATATAAAGTGAGGAAAACAATATATGAATAATAACTTTTTTAAACATATTAAATCGCAATCCATTAATATGTCATCTGCATTAGAAACAGTAAAAAAAGAAGCCTCTAATGGAAAAATTGATTTTTTAATGAAGTTGTCTAAAGATACTCATTTGAATAATGACTTTTCAAAATTAGCTTCTTCGGCTGCTATTGTTCTTGCAGAAAAAGGGCACACGAATGCATTGAGGCAATTAGATAAATTACAACCAATTTCTAATGAAACAAGAATTGAATGTATGAAAGCATCTTTAAGGACTGGGCATCCTGATACAGCTATTTTTATAAAATCACTGGTATTCAATTCGAAAGATAAAAATAAAGATAGGCCCAATTCAATAAGTGCACGCAAAAATGAAAAAAGTGAGAAATTGTCAATCCAGGAACAAAAGAAAATATTAATGGATAAAATAAAGAATCCAAATACAGATACAAAGCCTTTTACTGAACCTGGTGATGTGAAAATCGTAATCCATAAAGATGTGGAATCGGATAAAAGTAAAGGAATTCATTTACAATCAGAAAAAAGACGTAAGCGGGAACAGGAACACACAAAAGATAATGTTTCTAGTATAAATGGAAGAAATGTAGTTATCAGCAGTGGCAATATTAATGGAAAAATTGTACAGAATGGTGTAGAACGTGAAGCCGGTGATTTTAAAGATAAAGATGGATCTGTGATTCATGTCTCAAAATTCGATACGCTTGAAGGCTTTTCCTTCTTTGGAAGTGGTAATCAAAGTAAACCGTCGTTTGATGATTTTATCAAGAATGTGGTTAACGAATATGAGCGTGAACAGGATGATAGCCAGGAACCAAATGGCATTCTTGTTAATCATGGAACCATTGATCATGGTATAACAATGAAGGATGGTGTTATAATTGATTCTGATGAAGATAGCCGCTAATGACATATAAACAAAAAAGAAGGCTTTAGGCCTTCTTTAATAATTCTTCACAAATATGACTGTATGTGTAATGATAATGTTCTTTCGTTGTAAACCTTGATTGTCTTTTATTAGTAAATTTTATTAGTGTTTTTTCTTTTTCACATCCGCCACTACATAATTCGAACTCATTTTCATAGCCTTTTGAAATGATTTCCTTAATCATCGAATCTGTATTGGATTTTAAATGGAGTTCTCTAAACTCTCTTTTAAAATAGATAGGACAACATATGATGTTTCCGGTAAAGCCTGCGAAATCACAATCTTTCATCCATTCATTAAGTTCCTTGACAATTGTACCATTACCAATACAAATCTCATACAAACGGCGTACTGGGTTTTGAATCTTTTTTGAATAGGTGTATATATCCTGTTTTGATTCTCCATCCCACATTTCTTGAAACTCGATTTTTTTCAACGGACGCCTTAAGAATAACCCTTTTTCTGTCCCTCTCATTTCGATTGATTCATAAGACTCAGTCCTGTTGGCTTCCACTTTTACATTTTCTCTTTTTAATACAATACCAGCCATGATAAATCCTCCATATTTTCTATTTCTTTTATTATGTAATTAAAAAAGCGCTGCTATAGCGCTTTTAAGGCATAAACCCTTTAAAATCATTGTAGTGTTTAATCACAAAATCGGAAGCAGATAAGGAAACTCTGGCTTCCTTACAATATGGCTGCATTTTTGTAATTAAGTAAATCATCATTCCATGAATATATGGAATATTATTTTTATCCCATATATAACGGTACTGATCACATTTGTCAGAATCGCATATAATAATTGATTCCGCATATTTAACCTGGTCCTCTCTTCCGATATTTTTTAAAAAAACAGGAAATTTTTCAAATATTTCATCATTCATTATAGTATCTCCTTTCATCTAATTAATCTTATTATGTTATTTAAAAGATATAATATATATTTCAGAAACATCATAATTATATAAAATAGTTTGAAGGAGAATTATATATGAGACCACCACGTAGGCCACCCAGTTTTAAAAAAGGAAGCCATAAATTTATTGAAACAATATTTTCCATTACAATTCTCATCCATATTGCCTTGTTTCTTTCCAGTATTGCTGGAATCTTTATATTTGGAATCAATGAAAAACTTTATAATATCGCAGATAATATGGCCATGGTATCTGAATGTGTAAAAGGAAGCCGGATTTCTTCATATCTTCTATTGTATTCACTTTTAATATTGATTTTAATCGTATTTGTATATGGAAAAATAGAACCAAAATTAAGAAAAGACCATTGACTGGTCTTTTTTTGTTATAAGCGAGCTAGCTGTTCCGCAATTTGTAATATGGTATCATATTGGTCCAGCAATTTAACGTCAAATGTACTTTCTACTGCATCGTCACCCAGATATGCACCTAAGATATTTCCAGCGACAGAACCCGTTGAATCACTGTCTCCATTATGATTAACTGCACAAATCATTGCTTTTTTAAAATCGTCTGGATAGCGTAGACATGAATATACAGCAATGGCCGCTGTTTCCTCTGCCACCCAACCTTTTCCCAGTTTTACGATTCCATTCAAATCATTTTGCTCTGTTTTTGACAAATCAATTGCCTTTTTTATTATTGATTCGAAATATTTAACGCTTCTACAATCCTCAAAAGCTATGATTGTTTCCTTTAGAGAATCCATGATCAAATGTTCAAGGTTCTTATCTACCTCATCTGTAATGACTCGATGGATTAAATCCGCCAAAAAACCGGCTGGAATGTACCCTAATGGATGTCCATGTGTTAAAGCTGCAGCCTCTGCACCCAACCATCCATTTGCGTAAGTAGTTCTTTCAAGTTCAATACAGCCAATTGGCGCAACTCTCATAATTCCTCCACAACCTTTACTTAAATTCGCTGGCCTTTCGATTGTTCTTTTGTTGGAAAATATCTGTAGTACGCTTATGCATGTGTTTCCAGGAGCTCTTCTTTTATGTAGTGAGTCTACGTTATACAATTGTGTATATGGTTTATATTCATGGTTTTTTATCTGTGTATAATACCAATCTTTGTATGCGTTCCAGATACTGGTTGAATACTCTATCTTATTTTCTTTTGCCATCAGAATACCTGCAGCTGTAAATAATGTCATTTGTGTATCGTCAGAAACGATTGCTTTCCCATCTGTTAATTCGAAATTTGTGAGTCCTTGTAAGCCATATTTTTTTTTGATTTTTTTAATCTTGTCAAATTCTATGATATATCCTAATGCATCGCCACAAGCGCCTCCCATTAGGCATCCTATTATATGATTTAGTTTATCCATATTTCCTCCATTTGGCCTTTTTAGTTTTCTTTTTCCATATGAGTAAACATATATAATACCTGATCAACTTGTTCATGGAATGGTTCATAGTTATCCCAATCCTTTAAATTATTAATTGCTTCCATGACTTCTTTCGTAGTATATACATCTCTTGATTCCTGGCACCCTTTGCAGAAATCAGACTGGTTATAACTACGACACCTAAGAGGTGGTCTTTGTAAATTATATCCCTTTTTACATATTCTCATAATAAAATCCTCCTATTTTAGTTTCTGAATTTCTCTTTTTACAATTTCTCCAGTACTATCCATCTTCCAACTATATAATTCTGCTTTTACAATATCTCCCTTATCATAGTTAAATTCCTTTGGACAACCAAAAGCTCCGGAACCTTGAATTTCAAATGTTTTTGTCAAATCATACTCACTGCTATATACATCCAAATTAACCTGATACCAGTGCGTTGATGCAAACCAATGTCTTTTGTCAATACTTACGACTTCTACATCTATTTCCTTCCAGTATAGATGAGGCTGCTCTTCCACTTCATGTTCTTGTCTTTTTCCACAGGCTGAAATCATTAGGCCTAATAAAATAGTCAAGATAATACCAGTCACCATACATCGTATATTATTCATGTTTACTCCTCACATCTGATAATTCTCTCTCTCATTGTTTTATCTAAACATAATATGTAGATTAATCATTCGCCATAAGTCGTTTAGCATTGATTCTTATTTTATATGTTCTCAAAGGTAGGCATATTATCTTTGACTTAATTTACAGAAAAAAGGAGTACAGTTATGAAAACTTTAAAAGAAAAAATACAGGATTATATTGATTCCTATTCCAATATACCTGATTTTATAAAAGAAAAACTGTTTAACTTAATTCCTCATTCAGAGGATGAATTTATAAAGCGGTGTCTGGACGAAGCATCTAGAGGGTTGTGGGTAAGTGATGATTATGTTTTGTGCCCATTCTGCAAAAAGATTGAAAAATCATCAAAAGAGAGACAGTATACCGGAACCTGCGCAAAATGCGGAGCCATAATAGGCGGTTATCAAAGAGAATTGGTGTGTTGCTCTGAAATCATTTTTTCTAATGATTCTCGTCTCTCTATGCCAACATTTTATAAAATAAATTGTGAGTATAATTTCTTATCAAAACATATAAAAGTAAAAATATATATGCTTAATCAATCAGAAGGCGTTTTTTCTGATTTTGCAAACGAAACCGCTCAATATCATTCTCTGAATTTAAAGAGAAATACAAGTTCTGATGAAAATATGATTAATGATTTTAAATCTACATATGTTCATTCTGGTTATGATTTTTATATAAAAACAGATAAACGCATATGCAATCCACTCGATTATTGTCTGCTGTATATTCGATATCCACAAGTTGAACTTTTAATCAAGACAAAATATATCAAAGTAATTCAGGAATTATTATATAATCCGTCTATTTCTTTAGAGAATATGTTTAAACGTAATTTTAAGCAGGGAAAGAAGTTAAAAGAAGTATTGGCTGCTCCAGCCTGGGTCATGGATCCAAAGTTTTCTTTGGCTGAAATGAATGATGCAAGAATTACATATACAAAGTATAATCCATCGAAAGAGTCATTTGAACAATTCTTAGAACTTAATCTAAGAAAAAATGAGATAAAACTTTACAAACAAATCTTGGCCATGAAATTTCATGACGAGCCTCTATATACATTTGATAAATTGATTTCCTATATTGGACGATGTGACATGTATCAAGCAATTTATCCATATGATTGTGTCATTATATTAAGGGATTATTTGAATATGTGCATATCTATGGACACACTTCCGGATGTCAATTCTAATTCCCTAAAACGGGAGCATGATATTGCTGCCAGAAATTTCAACTTAATTGTTGATAAGATTATCGAGGATAATTTCATACAAAAAGCAAAAGAATTAAAAATCTATGAATATGAGAACAAAAAATATAAAGTTCTTGTACCCAAGACTCCGCAGGAGTTAATAAATGAAGGCAAGAATAATCGTAATTGTGTTGGGTCGTATGTAAAATCCTTCTCAGAAGGAAATTCTAAAATTTTCTTTATACGGGATAAAAAACACATTGATAGCTCATATGTCACCTTAGAAATGAGAGGTTCCTGTATTACACAAGCGTATCTATCTGCAAATCGAACAATTACAGATAAACCAACCTTGGATTTTATAGCTGAATGGCAGAATCATTTAATCAATAAAAAAATAATCCGTGAACACAGTGAGTAAATCAAAACTCTTAATCATATAAAAAAGCAGGAATATCCTGCTTTTTATTTCATATATACATCTATCCTAGATTTGAAAATATCAGTACGTGAATTAAAACTTTTACCGATTCATGATTTCCTTAAAATCAATACTTAAGTCTTTAAAGATACTAACTGGAACAATCTCATTTAAATTATATTCTTCAGTAACCGCATTCTGAAAATCATACACTGTTATTCGATTTTTTTCAATATCCACTATCCAATATTCCCTTACATTCGCAGAACGATATTTAAAAAGTTTTTTCATATAATCCATCTGCCGACTTCCAGGAGATACAATTTCTATAATCCAATCAGGTGCACCAGAGCAACCTTCTTCTGTCAGTTTATCCTTATCGCAAATCACAGATATATCTGGCTCCACATAGGTTTTATCATCTTTGCTAAGGAATACAGCAAATGGTGCTGCATATACATCACAAGTTCCATTTTGTGATATGATATAATCCTTGATTGTATGAGATAATGACATGGAAATATGTTGATGTCTCCTACTTGGAGGAGCCATCATATACATTTCACCATCAATCAACTCTGCTCGTTGTCCATCTGGTAATGCGTAGATATCTTCTATTGTATGACCTTTCAGTTCTGCCAGTGCCATAAGATTTCCTCCTGTTACATATTCTTGCCTTCCTATCAACCTCTTTACTATTATATCACATTTTTCAAAATGAAATCAATCTTGTCTGTTATAAGAAATATTATAGCATTTTAGATGAATTCTTTTTTAGCCTCATCGATGCGGTGTTCCAATTGATTAATATAATCTTGAATTAATTCGTTATATAATTCTTTGCATTCTTCATATGTATCTGCATATTTTCTTGAACCAGCACACACATCACCGCTTTTTCGTAAAGTGCCATCTGCTTTAAGAGGAACAAATTTTACACTATAACCATTTTTTCTTAATAATATTCCCTTTGTTGGTAAACATTTTAATCTCATACTTCCATTTTCAGGATCTTCCTTATACGCACATGCCCAAATCTCTTTACCTGTAATTTTTTCAATATCCGACATATACTTATATTTCATTTTTTTATTCTCCTTCATAATTTAATTTCATATGTAGTATGGATTTTTACTATTTATTTTAATAATGAGATAATCAAAAAACAGATACAAATGAATGTATCTGTTTCTCATATAATTACTCCAGAATGCAGTTTGAAGCAATATCTTCTAACATGAAATCCATATCAAACCATAGGTTTTCATCAATCTCGTCTGTTTCAATTTCTTCTCTAGGTCCTTTAATCCCATATTTTTTTCCATATAGTTTATAGAAAGTCACTGGATCAAAATCAGAAATATCTTTTCCCGACTCCTTAAATAATTTTTCAATTTCTTCTCCGGTATATCCTCCAAATTCGCACATTTGTACATTGGCTCCAACAAAAACCAAATTTCCACAGTATGGGACAAAAATTCTCAAATTATTATTTTCATCAAAATAAACAATATTATATAGTGGGCTTGAAGCATCATCACCTATTGATGAAAAAACAGACATATATGTAAAACCATTGTTTGTTGTATGAAGTTCAAGTTGGCCCGGCAAATCTTCCCAGTTCATTATACAAATACCGGAGCCTAAGATATCATTACGGTCTTTACAATATAATAGTAAGTCTGGAATAGCATCCTCATCATCTAAATCCTCAACAAGGCTATCTATCACATATAGTTTTGCTGCAGTTTCATCGAAATCATCATAGTCTTCCGCTGAATTCATATCTACATACTCTTCTTTTAACTTTTCATACAGCTCATCCACTTTTTGTGAAAATTCGGTTTTGCTCATTTTTCTTGACTTAAATATCCGCTTTCCTAAAAATAGTTCCTTTTTGGTATTAATAACTACTGGCATAATGTCTTTCTCCTTTTTAGATTTTTTTATTTATATTATGAGTTTATAATTTGTTATATAAAAGAGTAATCTTGATATTCTTATGATAAAAGAGTAATTTTGACCAATATTAAATTCAACAATCTTTTCTATTTTTAATTCATAATTATATAATTAAAAAAAGAGCGCTTTTGCACTCTTTTGATTATCCTAAAGTTATACTTTCATGTGGATTTATTTTTTGGAGTTAATGATTCTATCCATTTATGATAAAATCTATCACATATTCTTGTCAACAAATATCTGTGTATGGATAACTACCACAAACACCATCTTTCATGAGGTTTAAGTTCATCAAAGTTAATGAAAAAGTACTTTGTGCTTCTTTAAAACTCAAATTCCGTTTTACCATCTTCCTTTAATACAAGAGAAGCTGAAAACTTCTTACCTGCTTTCGAAACAAACCCTGTTAGTTTTTTTGTCCTTCTATTATTAATTAAATCCTTTAGGTCATTTTCCTTCATTTCTTTTCCTGCAATCTTATAACTGAAGCTGAATCCACAGTCTTTTTCACATTTCCATGCCCATTTGTCGGCAATAACATCACCACCACAACATGGACACTGATAAGCAGCTTTTGTTTCCTTTGGCTCTGCTTTAGAAAATTCAAATTCAGTTTTTCCTTCATTCAATTTCAATTTTGCACTAAATGTTTTTCCAGCTTTTGATTTAAAACCAGATATTTCTTTCGTTACGCCTTTTTCAAGAAGACTTTTTACATTTGCGTCAGTTAATTTCTTTGAAGCTATCTCCTGAGGAATCGTGAACGAACATGTTCCATTTTTCTTTTCTGCACAATACCATCCGAATTTTCCTTTTAGTAATGCATTTCCGCATAATGGGCAATTAAGACCTGTTGCTCCGCTTCCAGCCCAGCCTGACTTTTTAATATCTGCCTTTTCTATCTCATGGCACATTTCTTTGACATACTCAATCATTTCTTTATTAACATCTTCATATGATTCGGAACCTTCTTTTATAAGTTGCATTCTGGTTTCCCATTCTGCAGTAAGTTCTGGTTTACATATTGAAAAATCTTGAATGTTCTCTATGTATTTCTTTCCAGTCTCTGTTATATAAAGGCCTTTGGCTTTTCCTCTTTCTTCCATATAGCCGCTTTTTATCAAATCATCTATTATTTTAGCCCTTGAAGATGGCATGCCAATTCCCTTTACATCTTTCATCACATTCTGTAGTTTTTTATCTTCAATGTATTTTGCAATGTTCTCCATTGCAGCAATCAATGTGGCTTGGGTTAATCTTACTGGAGGCGTTGTTGTCTTTTCAGGAGTTTTGTATTCTTTTATATTAATAATATCTCCTTCGTTCATATCCGGTAATTCCGTGTCAGTTGTTTTTTTGTCATAAATGGAGGTCCAACCTTTTTTTCTGATAATTTTTCCATTTGTTTTAAAGTCATATCCATCTATATCTACTAATAGTACTGTTTTTTCCTCTTCTAAAGGTGGAAGGAATAATGCAAGCAGACGCTTATAGATTAATGTCATAACATTCAGTTCATCTTTTGATAACTTTGATATATCCGGAATTTTTCCAGTTGGCATCAATGCATCATGAGATGCTTTTTTTACTTCTGCATCATTCACTACCTTTTTATTCTTTTTTACCCGGTCTATATCAGATGGCTTTACTTCTGCTATGACGCCTTTTAATTCTGGGATTGCGGCTACAGCTTTCAATAGCAATGGCAGTTCCTTTGCTTTTTCCTCTGATATATATCTACCATCCGTTCTTGGATATGACACGACTTTGTGCCTTTCATATAGAGATTGAACCAGGTTCAATGTTTTAGATGGATCATAGCCAAATTGTTTTCCTGCATCGACTTGTAAATCTGAAAGCTTATATAATTGTGGCGCATTTGTTTTTACAATCTTTTTTGTAATAGATTTAATCGTTCCTTTTCTTGATAACTTTTTTCCAAAATCCGCAGCATCCTCTTCTGTCTTAAACCGGACATTTCCATCAGCATTAATATAGGTTCCATCAAACCCTTCTTTATAGGAGGCTTGGAGTTCATAGTCTGTATGTGGGATAAATTCATCAATATCTTTAGAGTTATCATACACTAGTTTCAAGGTAGGTGCTTTCACTCGTCCCACCCTCATCGTAAAGCCTGATTTTACAGAAAAACCAACTGAAAAGTTCATTCCGATTAGCCAATCCATATGCGATCTGATTTTGAAAGCTTCTGTCATATGTACATCTCTTGGATTTGTATGATAATCTGTAAGGGTCTTCAATGATTCTAATAAGGCCTTCTCTGTCATATCATTTTCATAAAATCTTAAGGCTTGCATTTTTGATAGTGACAAATGTTTTTCCAATAGGTAGTATATTCCGTTACCCTCAACGTCAGAGTCTGTTCCGACAATAATCCCATCATATTTTGTAGATTTCAACTTGTCTTTTATATCCTTAACCATTTTCTTTTTGTCATCCATTGCTCCAATTTTAAAAACCTTTGGAATCATTGGTAGGTCAATATCAGCCCATTTCGTATTCCATTCACTATATTCATCCGGTTTTAACAACCTACACACATGGCCTGATAATGAAATAAAATCAATTTCTCCGACAATCGAATCAATTTCTTTTTTGTTCTTTTTATATGTTTTCTCAACTTCCCTCATTAAAGAGGGTTTTTCTGCTATAAATAAATATTTTTTCATATTCCAATCTCCTTTATTTACTAATATTATGATTTAAAATTTTCATTTGTTATCCTAAAAACATAAATATCTTCGCACTTTTAATCAAAACCATTTACATAACTGGCATATTAAATTTGAAAAATAAAATCATAAAGGAGTTTTATATGAAAAGTAAAAAGTATTTATCAATCTTAGGCGTGGGTCTATTATCTGCCAGTCTTTTGGCTGGATGTTCTCTTGGAATTACATATGATAAGAATCTGGTTGGAACCGGAGATGTTTATGACAGTGTGGAATCATTAACAAGATTAGAAGATAAGAAAGCGGACCAGGTCATAACAGCAATTAATAAGAAATACAAAAAAGTTGAAGTGAACAGTCTTACCGCAGATATTGATGTCCTATGCGATATGGATTTTTCTTCTGAAGATTCTGGTAACGTTAAAATGAATCTGAAAATTGATTTATCAGATGAATTACAGTATGATGCAACGCAGGATATTATCTATCAACAAATGGATGGTTCCATTTCAATTTTAGGAATGGAGGTTCCGCTGCAATCAGAACTATATACCATTAAAGAGGATCAAGATGAAGTTACTTACTCTAAGACCTCTGTAAATGGAGAGGCTTCAAACTGGGAAAAAAACATTGTTAAACCGGAGGGTGAATCAAAGGAAAAGAAAGACTCTAATAACATCCAATTCGATTCAGAGGCCATTAAATCCATCTATATGGACAAGGAGACAAAGTCTTATGTTTTTGAGGTAGATAGCTCTAATTTCAGCCAAGTTGAGGAGATGCTCTCCAGTACATTAGAGCAGCAAAATGAGTTAACTGGCTTGAATTCTTCCCTAGAAAATTTGACGATTTATATTTCTGCAGACAAGGGACTTGGATTAACTGGTTTCTATGTTGATTTATCAAACGTTTTTGATATCTCTGATAGTACGGTTAAAACTACTGTAAAAGATTTTTATATTTCTGGCAAATTCAAGACCATGAATGAGGATTTAAAAATTGAAATTCCTAAAGAAGCAAAAAACAGTAATGTAGAAGGACCAGAATTATCTGCATCAGTTGATGATGTATTACCTATCCCAACTGATATTGAGCAGACTGAGCCCATGGTACTTGCTGAATCACGTCCTGAAAGCGCATTATCATTATCCGATATTACAGTAAAAGTAAACGGAAATACACTTTCACTACCCGGTCCTGCATCAATTTTAAAACTTGATGCCATCAGGTCACAGGATACTGCTATTGAACCTGGCGCACAGGGAACAATGGAATTAAAGAGTTCGAATGAGGATGAGTATATTACCATTTTAGTTCGTAATGATTCCGATACGGCAAAGGATGCGATTGATTGTACAGCCATCGCAATTTATGCAGATACCTATGGTAATACATCTTCAATTGCTTCTATAAACGGGATTACATATGGTGCTTCAGTTGATCAGGTGATGGATGTATTTGGAGGAACAACTTCTGTTTATACATCTGATTTATTTTCCTCTTATTCCTATGACATGGATGATTTTACAATGAGTTTCGATTTTAATGAAGATGGACATTTAGATAGTTTTTCATTCTATGCATATGAATATTAAAAAAGCTGCTTCGGCAGCTTTTATTTGTCTTCACTTGCATCATAAAGTTTTAAATTTTCTCTCAATAACTTATTTATGTATTTATAAGATTCCTTTTCTTCCTCTGTTTCTGGAGGGTTATTTGTTTCCATAATCCATACCAAAAACGGAATATTGGTGTTGATCTCTCCACCCATTTTTTCTTTTATTTCATCTGGAGTAGGCCACCAGTCATCACATGAATATTTATTTTCATGAAGCCGGTCCACTAATTCATCATATTCTGTAAATGTCATTTTTTTCAATTTAATTCACCTCCTTTACATAAATCTATATAGTCCAGAAGAACATATGAACATCAATAGTGTTACTAATATAACCCAAAATTCATATTCCCTATATTAGATTTACACCTGCACGTCCATATCCGTTAGATTTTAATTTGATTGTATTGTTTTTCGTAAATTGGTAACAATTCTGGTGTTATATATTTTCGCAATATTTCATAGTCATACGTATCCCAATTAGAATGTAAACCCAGTCCTGATTTTCTTCGCTCTAGTACATATTCAAGGCTAAATGGTCCCTTATATTTTTCATCTAATAACTCAATTTCTTCCTTACTTAAAACTGATGGAAAAGATTCTGTTGTTCTGCGTATATCATCAATCATATAATCTGGATATTCAAAGCACATTTTATGTTTTCCAACATAGAAATAACGATTTAACATCAGGCAGATAATTACATCTTCTTGACTTTTGCATCCAAAACTTTGGAATTCTTCTTCCGTAATTGGCACCGTTTGTAGTAATTTGATTTTTATAATCTCACTGACAATTAAAAATATAATTGAAGATATTATATACAAAATCATAATTCCCAAAATAGAACAAAGGCTGTAAAATCCAATTATAGTTAATACGTTCCTATGTCCTAGACTATAGTACCTCAAACAGCATAAGCCATATACCACATATGTAACAATTAGTAGCACTACAAATATATTTCTTAGTTTTATAATAAAATCTTTATGCATATTCCAAAATGTATTCCAAAAACCTTTTTTCTTACTTAAATTTAATTCCATGCTTTTCCTCTCTTAACCTCGTTTATGTTTTATCTTCCATCCGTCATTTTCAATTCTTCGTTGATTTGTTGTTTTACTGTTATTAAGCGGCTAATCACGCTATATTGCATTTTTACCGCTTCCACCAGGTTATTGATTGCTTCTTTCCTATCAATTGCATCTTCTTCGTCCTCTTTCTTTTTTTCTTTTGAACGCTTCGCCTGCCGGACTTTTATTTTTGCTACAGACGACAGATATGTTAAGTAAGAATATGCATTACCGGTCTGCACAAGCATTTTTTGAATCATCGCCATATCACTCAATGAAATGGTTTCTTCATTAAACGGAATTTGGAAATCATATTCAGACCATAGTAAATCTGTTAATTCTCTTGGTGGAAGTGAGAACAGGTCCTCTGCATTATAATCAGATAACCTCTTTTTAGGTGCTTCCATATTATCTCCTTTCTTTTTCATACTATCAATATTATGATTGGTTTTTTGGCTTTCGTTAACAAAAAAAGAGCTATCTATTTAGCTCTTTTTCTTTTATTAAGCAGTTTCCTTTTTTATTAAGGAAACATTGTCATATTCTTTCTCATGAAAACCGCCTCCATCAAGTGTTAACCATCGTAATGTCCCTCCGACATCAATACCATTTTCAAGAAAATAAACACGGTTGCCCGAGTTCATTGTTAATCCACCAGGATTCCTGTGTCCAAATACCTCATACCAGTTTGGTGGCATTGAATCTGCAAATGTTTTGGAAATGCAGGGAAGATCAATATGCAATCCAACTCCGTGAATCATCTGGTGACCAGAAATGTAATCTATATGCTCTGGTATGGTAGCCAAACCGCCATGCGTATTAAGTACATTCTTTCCTTTGTAAGTATAGATGAAACACTCTTTCAGTTGTCTATACAGCTTTCTGATATCCTTTTTGTTTATGCCATTAAGCTGAGGAAATGTATTCGTCATGAAATCTTCTGAGTAATCTTCTATTCCATTACTCCAATTCCATATCCAATGTTCATGGTTTCCTTCACAAAGGATTACATTTGGCTTGTTCCTGATTGATAGTAAGAATTCAAGAATTCTATCGCTACGAGGTCCTTTATCTGTGTAGTCACCAAGAAATATATAGAATTCATCTTCGCGTAGGTTCCCATTATCATTCAGTGCCCTTTTTAATACTTCATCGCAACCATGGATATCTCCGATATGATGAATTTTCCTGTATCCTGATAAATCTACAGGTTTTTCATATATTGTATTTAACTCATCCGGTTTAATTACTTTTATTTTATCTGACAGTGCCTCCTCTTTGAATTCATTATAAGCATTTTCAACAACGCTGTCTGGAACCCTTTTTCTTGCGGAACGATGAATGTTCCTGGATTTTGCAACGCCAATTGGGACTGTAGTAAAATCAACAACATACAACTCGTATCGGTATTTTAAGGCTAATTCCTGATATTTCTGAATTTGTGATTTCTTGCTGTTCACACAATCAATCACGGTGAATTCTCCGTTCTTCATGCGCTCTTCCAATATACTGAATAGGGTATCATAAGCCTGTGCATTTGCCTTTTGGCCAGTAGATTCTCGTCCATAGATTGTCTGTATCGGGCTTTGATATAGCATCCTGATATTGTCAAATGACAAGGTGTATGGAACCAGTTTCTTGTCTTTAATCCATGTTGTCTTTCCTGCGCCAGGAGCACCTCTTAAAACTAATTCTTTACGCATACGTTTACCTCCACTCCTGTATATCTCATATATTTGAAACAGGCCTCTCCTGTATTCAGTTTGATGTCTGTGTATTGTGGCCTTTTTGGCCATAAGGTAATATTTCTGTTTATATTCATTCTTGTACCCTCCATTTTTCCCTTATATGCTTTAATATGGAATTTTAATCACATAAATAAAAAGAGATGTAACTTTGTAATTACACCTCTTAATAACTTATTCGTTTATTGGAACTTCGTCTGTATCATCCTGTGGTATGGTTTGGTTTTCTTGGACATCCATCAGATCTTCATCCGTATTCTCCATAGACGCTTGTTCTCCAGCTGCAGATTCAATTGGCTGTGTATCTGTCACGCTTTCGAATTTAAACCATACACGCCCAAGTTCCTCACCTCTTATGGTCATGGTCCACTCTCCTGGTTCTACTGAGGATAATGGAAGTGTTAGATTTCCATAAGTAGATGCGAATGTTCCATCATCACTACTTCTAACGTACTTATATTCTGTACCTGATGGAGATGTTATTTTAGATTCCTCTACTGCGTGTTCAGATTTTTCCCAATTTATAATTGCATTGGCAGGACCGCTGATACCATCTGTATGAATCGTAATCTTTCCTTCGCCTTTTCCACTATGAACAAAACTATCAGCGTTACCGCTTTCGATTGACTGGACATAACTTAAAGCATAATTTTCCAGATTATATAAATTGACTGTCCATGTTCCGGATTTCATACCATTTATTGAAATAGAAAGATGTTCCTTTTTATCTCTCGTGGAAGTATCGAATTTTGTTGACTGTCCATCCGGTGAAACAATTTCTGCATAGGGTTCTCTATAACTTAGGCTATCCTTATTTTCCTTTCCAGTTAATTCATATGAAATATCCAATGAATAGGATTTTTGAGTTGCATCAATTGATATTTCAAATGTATTGGATGGTTTTTCTTTTTCGTTATCCGTAATATTTCCTTTTAATTTATCATACTCTTCTTTTGTTATTTTCTTACCATTTTGGTCCTCATAAAAATATGGTACGGAAAAATCTACACCTGCTACACCATCAGCTTTTTCATTTGCAACATATCTGAATACTCCAATACCATTTATGTAATAGTATCCACTTAAAAGATAGTCAGGAATTGCAATCTCAGCATATCCTTCTGGATTTAATGCATACTCATTCAGTTCATATAATTCCATAGATGACAAAATGTGTGTATCTACTGTTGCAGGCAGCTCATAATGTTTTGTACCAATATAAAGGTCTATGTTTGCAATGCTGCCTGTTTTCAAGCCATTTATAGTCCCACATTCTGAAAGATCATCTATTGTAATCTGCTTTCCACCAATCCGGTCTACAATAATCAGTGCTGATTCATCACTGATAGATAATGTTGATAGACTTTCCTTCAAAGAAGAAGAACGATCATAGGATGACTTTCCAATAACATATTTTACCTTGTTAGACTCATCATCCTGCAGATTGTAGAAACCGACAGACCATCCCAAATCCTTAAACCGCTCCAATGTAATTCCGGAAATTCCACTTGTTGTTGAATATACCAGTTTGTCATCCTTATACAGCGTCGGAATCATGACATCATCTTTTGTAAAACTAAGGATACGGGTTGGATCTGATTCTTTAGCAATCCTATTTTTTTCATTTAAATTTGATTGGCCTGCGGCGACCGGATAAAATGCATCATCTGTCTTGACATAGAACATCCCATTCTTTAGTTCCTCCTTTGGAGTCGCGGTCAATTCATATGTAGTTTCCTTTGCTTCTGTTTTTTTGTTACCAAACGGTAAGTTACATCCCGAAAGCAGCATGGCCGAGGCCAGCACCAAGGGAATGATTTTATAAAATTTCATTATATATCCTCCTCGTAAATAGTCTATAAAAAGTATGTTTGTAACGTTCTATATTTCCATATAATAACAATATCCTTAGATTGTTTTTTTAATGAAAAGTCTTTATACCCTTCCAATATTGAAACATTACTTTTGCTATGATTTTATCTTCATATACAAAGTGGTTATCCCAATATCTTGAATCATGAGAATTATTCCGATTATCTCCCATACAGAAATAAGCTCCTTCTGGAACTTCAAACGACATATATTTATTCACCATCATAGGTTCATTCAAATAATCTTCATAGATTGGATGTCCATTTACATATACATGGCCTGTTACTGTTTTAAGATTGGATGTTTCTGACGTTACATCCACATCTGGTATGATTTCTATTGTGTCTCCCGGCGTTCCTATGATACGCTTTACATAGTAAATGGATTCGTCATCAGGATATTTAAATATAATGATATCTCCACGTTCTGGCAATGTTCCAAACTTATATGCTAAACGGTTTCCAATTAACCGGCTTCCTGTCATGATGGTTGATTCCATTGATCCAGTTGGTACGATTGCATTAGCAATTAAATAATGAGTTATGAGCCATGCTAATATAATAGCTGGTATGATTGTCTTTATAAATTCCAAAAAATCTTTGAATAAATGTTTCATTATGCTGCCATTACCTTCCTTATTTTATCTACTAGACCTGTATATCGTTTATCTACAACTATAGTATGCACGGAATCACTCAAAGCGGAATTAATATAAACAATAAAGACCCTTCTTTTTGCTCTTGTGACAGCTGTAAATAGCAGGTTCCTATTAAGCATATTCTTATAGGTATCCGGCAATATGATTATAATATCCTCAAATTCACTTCCCTGGCTCTTGTGCATCGTAATGGAATATGCAAGTGTCACATCTTTTAATGCATCACCTGTCACTTTCTTAAGTTCCTCTCCAACTTCGATTTCAATTCCATTTTTTATGATGCTTGTAACATATCCAATATCACCATTGTAGTAGTCTTTATCATAATTATTCTTATGGAAAATAACCTTATCTCCCATTGTATAAGAGTTTTTTCCAAAATGGTATATAGAAGTGCCTTCCGGAATTTCGCGTCGCACTATCTTCGCTATGGCAGAATTGATTTGAACGGTTCCACATTCACCGCCTTTGATTGGAGTCAAAATCTGCATTTTTTTTAAATCTTCTTTTGCATACCATTCATTAAATTTGTCTATTATGCAGTTCACTGCTTCTTTTTCTGATTCTGCTTGTTTGATCTCGAATTTATCGTTCTTAATAAAATCCATCCTGCCGTTTAATATCTTATATGCATTGTCTATAATTGTATTGTCACCTTTTTGTCGGTATACTTTTGTAAGCTGATATACTTCGAACATCTTACATTTAAGAAGATCGTGAAGGATGTTTCCTGGAGATACGCTTTGTAGCTGATCCTTATCTCCAATCAGTAGCACGATTGTGCCTGTTCTAATTGCCTGCAATAGTAAATAAAATAGTTCGGTATCTACCATGGACATCTCATCAACCACAATCAGATCTGCATCAATCGGATTTTCCTTATCTTTAGTTGCTCCAGATTCATCTCCACCTGCAGAGTATGGTTTAAAATCCAGTAATTTATGGATGGTCCTTGCTTCAATCATAGTGATATCCCACATTCTTTGAGCGGCCCTGCCGGTTGGAGCTGCTAAAGCAATTTTCTTATCCGGATATAGTTCCATGTAGGAATTGATTAATCCATTTATTGTTGTGGTTTTTCCAACGCCAGGGCCTCCGGTTATGATTTTTATCCCTGGTGTACATATTGATTGGAACGAATTTTTCTGTTCATCTGAATATTCCATCTTATATTCCAATTCACGCTTTTCAATCATAGTAGCAATTTGTTCTTTAGCTATACATTGCTTTTTGTCCTTATTTAGCCGCTTTAAATCATATGCAATGGAATATTCCCAATCGTAATAATCCTTTCTGTAAATCCTGACTCCGTTTGTTACAATTTCTGTCTTTATTCCACTCATTTTTCCAAGTATGGTGCCGACATAGGCAAATGGGATTAAAGTATCCGGATAAGATGATTTCTTTACTACTTTGTCTATCTGCTTTTTTAACATGGACTGTATGACATACGTTGAACCGTTTTGTTCCAGTAAGGTATTTAGTGCTTCATAAATAACCGCAATTACCCGTTCTTTGTTTAGTGGGTCAAATTTCCGGTGTTTTCCCATTTTATCCATTGAATAGAAGTCCAAACCAATCGAATATCCTATTTTATATGGATGTGCTTTTAATCTGCGCAGAGCTGTTGTCCCATATTTCTTTACAAGTCTGTCGCATGCTGCCATACTGCAGCCGAAGTGTGAGACATAATCGATGATTGAATAACTTTCATTGATACAGAGCAGCGATTCGTGAATTTTTTCTATTTTCCACTCTTCAAGCTTAATATTATTCTTAAGCGTTTCCATACTGTCTGGTTTTTTTATGTAAGCCAGGATATCCGGACCCGAAATTTCCAGTACCTTATTTACAATTCTAGGGCCAACTTTAAAGTCATCACTCTCTTCTTTTAAATCCTTGATGACACGCTTAATTAATTTCTTACTTAAATCTTCCGTTGCCGTGCATGGTTTGGCTGTCTCTATTAAAAACCTGGTGCCGTCTTCGGTCCATTCACCATTAATGATGACATGTAATTCTTCTGGCCATTCAGGAATGATTCCTTCACATTCCACTTCACCATTTTTATTTCTCCTTACATCAATCTCATCTGTTTCCACGCCAAATATGGTGTCTCCCGTATAACTGTTCCTCTTATAAACACGTTTGAATACACCCTGAAAATGATTCACCATAATATTCACCTCCAAGTATAGTATCTGCTTTTTGGACGATTTGGATTAAAACAAAATTGTTTTGTTTAAATAATTAACATATTAAAAGCAAATATGAAAAAAGGAGGAAAATTAAAGTCAGATGAAATTCCTAAGGAAATATGCAGCAGCATCACAAATTTAAAGAATATGGCTTTAATAGATAAAATATGAATCAAGACATAAAAGAAGATATGGCTAAAAAATGTATTTTAGGACATGATGAGAACAACCGTTTAGCTATTCTGGCGAAACAAGGAGATGTTGACGCAAAAGAAAAACTACTGGCTCACAATTATCGGCTTATCAGCAAATTAGCTCATCAATATAAAACATCCAATTATTCTGAAGATGATTTGTTTCAGGATGGAATTGTCGGCATGATAAATGCGCTGGCTACATACGATGAAACAAAGGCCTCATTTACAACACATGCCTTTAGCTGGATACGTGCCGAAATGAGAGATAAAACATCTAAGAATAATTCAGATTTTCACTATAATTCAACTTTTTATGAGAAACTCAGGAAATATGATAAACTGGTTGGTTCTACAAAAAAAACCAGTTTTACAGAAGAGGAGTTGGAACAATTTAACCTAACAGCGAAAGATGTGGAGACGGTACAAAAATACAAAAGAGAGGCATGCTATTCATTAGATTCCCTTACAGAAAACGGAACCTTCGCTTCCATGGATGAGAATAGCAATTTAATATTCAATGAGCCGATTGAAACTCTCATCATTAATGAAGAGTTAAAAAAGATGATAAATCATGAAATCCAAAATCGATTAAAACCTTTGGAACAGTATGTAATCATCAATACTTTTGGGATTAATGGCCATGTACGAAAATTAACAGACCTTGCACTTGAACTTGGTGTATCAAGACAATATGTATATAAAATAAAATCCAATGCGATGAATAAGCTTAAGAAGAGTAAAGAGCTGAATAATTTTTTTAGTGGAGAGATTTAACGGCAGCAATGCCGTTTTTATTATAATCTTTTATATCGCATTATACTAATATCTTGACTTAGAAGGAGGAAATGTATGTATGATATTGACTTGATTGTTGAGGAAGCCTCTCCTATGGGAATTGTAAAGTATCTTGGTATTCCCACAAAAGAATCAGGGAAAACCATATTCATAGAATGTCCTGTTCATGAACGAGAAACCGGATCCAGGGATCGTCATATAAATAACTGCGTGTTAGGCAAGACATTTAAAAACGCTTTCTACTGCCATAGTTGTCATGGTTTTGGTAATGGATTCGACTTAATATCAGGGTTTTTAAATCTGGACATAAAAAAAGATTTCATTCAAATCCTAAAAATTGCAGCAGAATCATGCGGCGGTGAAGAGCTCTTCGTTATTTCTGATTCGGAATATTCAAAACGTAAAAGAAAAAAAGGAACACAGGAAGAATTTGGGATATTTGTTGATGAGTTAAAGGAACTTGGATTGGAGCCAAATCTTTTTTCGAATATATATCTTGCAAGTTACGATGAATCGCAGCTTTCTGATACATATGGACTGAAACGGGATACTAATTTTGATATATATACGGAGAATCAATTAAATAAAGTTTCGTATCTGGATATACAGACACAAGGAAAACTCTTTAGTTCGTTACCTCGCAACATTTATTTTGATATTGTTAAAAGTAAGGCTAAGGAGAAAATGGAATTTTATAAAAGACTTGTTACAGACCGTAAATTATTTGAACATCCGCTCATGTCTTGCGTTAATCCGGACCAAAGAGAAAGCTTGGCTGAAGAACTAAAAAATGAATTCAGACTACGATATATATCAGTAGAAAATATTTATTGTAAAGTCGCTTCAAAAGATGAAATATCACAGATTAATGATGACTGGTTATATGACATATAAATAAAAGCCTGATTATACTTTCAGGCTTTTTCTGTTCTTAAAATTACGGATAGGCATGTTATCTTCATCTGGCTTACCATCTAGGCAAGATGGTAATTTTAATATTTTCTGTACTAACCAATATTCCTCATTGTCTTCTAATGTTGTATCTTCATCGACATCCATCAATAAAAGTTTCCCTGCTGGATTCTGTTTTGTTGGTGAAATGTATTCCATGGCCGATCCATTCTTAAATATAATAAAGATTGTAGTATTTCCTGAAAATTCTATTAACTTTGCCTCGATGTTTTTTGTCTTATTTAATCTTTCTATCAAGGCCTCATTCAAAAAAAAGGTCTTTACAACATCTGTAAAAGGAGTCTGTTCCGGAATTTTAAATTCTCCTGCATCAAAAAATAGAGGTAACTGTCTTTTTATATCTTTTATAATTCGTATCAGCATATTGTTTTTGTTCAATACTTCTCTTGTTTTATCATACACAAGTTTTTTCGTTTTACTGTCTATATGGATTGATGTAAAAGGGCGGGACTCTGGTTCTGAAAATAATAACGTAAGGTCTCCCTTTGGTGATAATGCAAAATCTATGGTTATTATATTTTTAGGGATGGCTTTTATTAAAAAATCGTATATCAGCATTAATTTCTCATAATCTGGATCATATAGTAAAACTTCCATTTCATTATCTAACTTATGTTGTTTATCAAGTATTTCTTCTATCTCCTCTTCGGATACACTTTTGCCATTAAGCCTGTATTTATCGCCATCTTTCACTATAACAAATTTCTCTTTGTCAAATGTATCAAGGTACGTCATTTGATAACCATTATCCGTCTCTGATAATGCGTATATGATTCCTTTTTCATCCAATCTCGTTAATAAATCTTTTTCAGCGATATTCTCTTTCTCTTTTTTCTTTAATAATAGTTTATCCAAAAAACCCATCTTACACCCTCCTCTAGACTTAGTATGACAGAATATTTTTAATCCTATGTATTTGAAATCTTATTTGCCACACTCTTTTATATTTATTTGTGATTCGATAAATCTCATTTATTCAGTTATCCTACTTTTTTTATTTACATTATTATAATTGATAACGAAATGTGGAGAAATAACTTGAAAGGAGTCATAGACTGAGTAATGTTAATCGACATCGAAAAAATTGAAGAGGTAATGAAAAATAGGACAATCAATGATATGTATTTAAGATTGTTCAACGAAAAATTTAATAATTTGAGCTCCAGTGATTTATCAGCGATTAAGTCTATGTTCAACGAAATGACCGAGCTTGTATGGAAGGCTGGATCATGGTATTCCAGTAGACTTTCGGAATATCATGCACAATTAGCTGATTCCATCAAAACAATGTACCTGACGATTACAAACATGTTAGGATACGACTTTCAGGCAAGGTATCTTACACAAAAATTTGCTGTTTGTGTATCCTTCTATGTCTTCATCCAGTCAAAATAAAAAGCGGTTTAATCACCGCTTTTTATTTTGTCATCAACTTCAATCTGAATTCCTCATTATCCCACTTACCAATTAAATTGTATTTATATCGTTCACCTTTAATTTTCATTTCAACATCATGATTTGTGTATGCCGTTTCACAGTCCTGATCAATTCCATAGTCTCTTACGATTACTGCAATGAAATCAACATAATCACCTTCATATAGGTTATTCTTTTCTTCTCGCGGTATAATATGGACAGTTGTTATATGATCTATGTAAAGAACGTTATGTCCTATACCCGCTTCCATAAGATTTTCCGGGCGTATTTCATCTTTCTGAATGTCTACTTTAACATTCGTACCTACACCAATTACAGAAATAGCAGTTATAAAGTTTCCATTTTCCCAAGATCCTCTTACAAACACTGCATATTCATCTGATTTAATTGCAACGGTTGTTTTTCCTCCTGGTGATACAGCAGCTATATGGGATTCGCCATCCGCCTCCAAATATGCGCAGATATCCGTTACTAACGAATTGCCAGACTCCGGAATTTTTAATGGGAATATGATTAATTCTGCTTCTTCCGTCTTGATAAGTTCATCCGATTCATCATACATACTAACCGTAAGTTTACATTTATCATACAGGAAAGCGGAATGTTTCCTTTTATAATCAGATTCTGATTGTATTGCATACCGTTTTGATGTTCCAGCTGATGTTAAATCAAGTTCCAGCTTTTTATCCACTAACGTATCTTTTTTGGATGTACTAATGACGCCTTCTGCTACCTCACCAATTTTGTTTGCTTCACGTTCTACATCAATGTTTCCTGTCTGCTTCTTGCCAGTTGACATATCAAAGACGGCTCCACTTGAAACTTCCGTATTAGCTTCACTTAAAATCCGTTGTTCAATTTCAGCCTGTTCACGGATTGATTTGGTATTCTTCAATTTTTTAAGAATTTCCTCTGGATCCATGTCAATTGTTTCTGAACTAAAAATCGGTTGGGTAGTTATCTCCTCTTCCTTTACGTCTTCAGTATCATTTACTAACTTATCAAACCGGAACCGTTCTGTATTTTCCTTTTCTATCTCATCTGTATTTTTTTTAATTACATCATTAGGTTTTGATTGTAATGGCTTTGAAGTACTTGATGTGTTTGAATTATCATGAGATTGAAATGGTTTCGCTTGTGTCTTTGATGTTTTATCATCCTGTTCTTCCAATCCCATATCTTCATCATCATTCCATACTAGCGATTCCTCATGGCCAAATATGAAATCATCCTCTTTATTCTGTAAAGGATGTTTTGCATGTAAATCCTCGTTAGCATGTACTCCTTTATTCTTTACCGGAGCGATATGAATCTTGCGTTCTTCTTTTATATTTTCCTTAATGGTTAATACTGGTTTTTCACTTTTGTTTATTTTATCAACAGTTCCAGGACTAAATAAATCATCGTCAATATCCCAAAGAGGTTCATCATCAATTGATTTATCCGTGACAGTATCATTATCTTTTTTCTGTAAAGACTGCTCCTTTTTATTAAAATCGGTATTCATGTAAGGTATATTTTTAGTTTGTTCTAATTCTGGCTTCTTTTCATCCATGTTCGTTTCTTGCAAACATGTAGGGATTTTTTCAGCCTTTTGCTTAACGGGCTGGTCTATTTCTTTCATAACCTCAGGACCGGCTGGTTTTGCAATCACTGCACTAATATCTTTTTTGGGTTCATCTTCCCACAAGAAATCATCCATACCATCACTTATGTCTTCTTTTACTTTCTTTATTTCCTTAGGTTTTAATATAGCTGTGTCCTGTTTGTTGTCATTAGCCATTCTCTCTGGTTTAATATCCACCTTTGGTTTAACCGTTATGACCGACTTGTTATCAGATGGTTTATTTTCTTTCTGCATCATTTTATTTGGTTTTTCTGGTTTTACAGATGCATCTACTATAGGATTGGCCTCCATTGTCTTTCCCATATTTGTCTGATTCGGCATCTCTAAATATATTATGACAGGGTTCTCTGTACGGTTTTTTTCTAGTATCTTATCAAAATCACCTTGAAGTATATTTTTAATAGTCGGTATGGAAAACTCACATACCCTATCATCTACATATAAGTATATTTTTGTGTTATCTTCCGACACCAAGCAGGAGCAGTTACTCCTTAATAGCAATGCCGCAGCGTTATTCCTGATACGGTAGACTGATGTCAGGCTTTTCTTATAATACTGTTCAAGGAGCTCTTCTTCTCCATCGAACCGGATGTTTTGTAAGGATTCATCCCTTTCCGCCTCCAGTTCTTTCATCAGAATATCAGACTCCTTAAGTGTCAGTGCAAGTTTTTGGATTTTGTCTTTTTTTGAAATCATTGTTAATTTTCCTCCTTCTTATTTTTTTTCGTCTTAGGTGGTTTTGGTTCCTTCTTATCTTTTTTTAAAAAAAGCCCAAAGAAACCTCCACTCTTTTTTTCGGGAGCCGAAGGTACCTCTTTTTCTATTTTCCATATAATATCCGCCAAATTCAGTAATTCCTTTTTAGCATCCAATGTATATGTAACATTGTCTTCATCTAGTACCAAAGGCGTGCCATCATATACTCGGTTTAGGAAAATTGTTTTTGAGATAGCAGGAATCTTAGCAACAAAGTTCATCCTATATTTTGTTTCAAGGTCTTCCGCAGTAAAATGGAGCTTTTCAACGTCTATTCCCTGTTCCTTAAATTTCTTATTATTCTCTATATTTTCATTCAAGATCCAATTAATTTTATCCGTCAGGTTCAGTTTCTTCAATACTCCTAAATATCTTAAATTATTTCGGACATTATTAATATCCAAGTTCATAATATAAAAACATCGTTCTGCCTTCTGCAGTAACGGATAGGTGGTTATGTGCATCATGGATGAATTTGTATCAATTATCACAATGTCGTATTCCTTCTTTAACACCTCAAGAAGATAAATATAATATTCGGATGAAATCTTTAGTGAATCAATTTCTTCTGGTGTTAATGTGGATCCAGCAAGCACATGCAGATTATCCAATCCGTCATATGGTACCATGCAATCCCGAATTAGTTTATTGACAAGCATAATGGAAGAATCATCACCTACAAGATTTCCTTTATCGAAGATTGTGCTGATTGCTTCCATTGCCGTTTTCATGTTTTTTTTCTTGTCTTCTTTAATGTTTAATATTGTTCCAATTGATAATGTCTGCAAATCTGCTTCCACCAATGCAATCCTTGGTTTAGCTCCGTTCTCCTTACATACTCCATATTTTGCTATTGCACATGCTGTATTAACTGATAAGAAAGATTTTCCAGTACCTGGCTTAACAGAAGTAAACACATAAACATTGTTAATACTTCCCTTTCCAATATTCTTTGCCTGGACTAAGCCAGAAATCGGTACATCAAACTGCTCCATTGTCTCTGTATTGTTAAGAATATTTTTTGCCAAATAGGATACCGCCTCTTCTGTCTTTGGATTTTTGATCAAATTATCTAAAAGCTCCAGATTTAGGACTTTAGCAATACATATATCATAAATCCCATTCAATACCAATTTGCCCAGTTCATCAATTCTTTCCTGGTCCCTTGGATTAAGCTGGCCTGCCAGATAAATAAACCTGGTATAATGGAACTCCCTCTTTAATGGTGGTAACATTCCTGATAGCACACCTTCTCCATCCAATAAATCAGAAACAATAACAACCTGTGGTTTATGGTTATGAATGTCTACATACAAATCTTCTTTTGTCTTTGAAATGCCTACAACCTCACAGTTAGTTAATTCTGCCACACTGGAATCTAGGTCTTTGATTCCAGTAGCCATAAGTACTTTATATACTCTATCCTCATTCATATATAAGATCCTTTCATTATTTTTTTCTTATAACTATTCCAATATTATTATGCAAACATTTCCTCAAAAGAGTTGATTTTTCTTTTTAAAAAAATAATTCAACTTAATTAATGTTAGAATTTATTAAAATATTAGTTCCAATAGTATGCCATATATAACTCATTGGAGTTAACTATATGTCCAACAAAAAAAGATGTCAGATGACATCTTTATATAACCCGGTATCTCTGTTCCTCAATACATCTGGAACCGTTCTTGGTCTCGACATATCGATAGGTTTTGAATACTTTTTTCTTATTTCTTGTTTTCTTAATTTTAAAGACCGGAAGATAAATTGTAAACTTCTTGTTCCTTAAGTTCCATGCCTCCATGCTCCATAATACCACAACCACAATAAATAAGATAGCGCTCATATTTTCCCTCCACATATTCGTTTATAAGGGTAATATGTAATAAAAGTTAGGCCTATAAATATATTTTAACATGCCAAAGCGGCATCCTTGATTCTTAATACCTTCCTTGAATATGAGGTCGAGGAAATTCCATTTTTGCCTGTATTATAAGCAACAAGTGCCATACTCTCATTAAAACCGTTTTTCTTGAGATTTTCTGACATCATATAGACTCCGCATCTGATTGATTGATATGGATCCATAAAATCCGTGATTCCAAGGGTTTTTCTTAACCAGCCGTGATTACTGGAATTAATCTGGGCAATTCCATAATCCACCGTTCCATTTTTATTCCTATGTTTTACATTTGGATTAAAACCTGATTCACAGTATAATTTTGAAATTATTAGTTTTTCATACCCAGGTATCCCGTATTCTGCGCACATCTGATATACCCAATCCTGCAAATCTTCTGATAGGTAAGCCTGATAGCCATTGTCGTTTATGGTGTAATATGTAATTCCATTCAATACTATGCCATCTTTTTGATAATCCGGGTCATTTATAGCGATTGCATCTTCAACCATGTTTATTTCTTCTTCTGATAGCTCATTAACCACAATATAATCTTCTGTATTCGATACCTGTGCTGTTGTATCTGCGAATACAGGAGTTACATTCATCGATGTAATCAATCCTATGGTTAAACCACACCTTAAAAAGTTTTTATTAAATTGTTTTAGATGTTTATTCATGTACGTTTTTATGATATGAGTACTATTTCTTAATAATACTATATCAATCTCTCCTTTTTCATTTTTAGTGTTTTTCACACTTAGTTAGTATGAAAGAACACTTCTAAAATGTTACAGATTGTTACAAAAGTATTTCATAAATAATACATTTCAAATTACTCTTGCCATTGGAACGTCTTCTAAATAAAAATCATACTTATTTCCTGGCCCATTTTCACAGATTGTAAATTTTTCTGATGACATAAACTCAATATTTCCTCTCACTTTTACGGTTGATGAGATATTTCTGCAATATCCATTTACCTCCACGTCTGTATCTTGTGTAATGGTTTTTCCATTAATGGAATAATTAACATTCACATCAATTGGAGCCAGCTCACTCTCATCTTCTTTTCCTTCCTCTGCCAGATATTTAATCGCTAATGCAAGAACATCATCAGAGTTAAGTTCACACCTTCCATTTTCACGATATGGACACCTGGCCCAACAACTTCCTCCGATTTTTAAATTCGGACAAAATTGTTTTAGTTCTATCATTTGTTTTCTCGTAAGTTTATGTTTCATATCATTCTCCTTTTTTCATATTTTTAATAGTATGCTTATTTTTTTCAACAAAAAAAGTTAGTTATTCTTTTGTTTCAAACATACTATTAATGACAAATTAAAACAGGAGGTTTATTATGAATTTAAAAAAAGAAGCTATGAAGCAAAAATCACGTGTTATGAAGCAAATGGTAAAGCAGGACATGGTACGGAGGCTACATACTGCAGATAATATGATCCGGAAGATGGACCAGCAGATTCCACATATTAAGGAATATAACCAGAAAAATCCAAAAGATTTACAGCTTGTTCCATGTGGAAAAATTCATAAGCTTATGGTTTAAAAATAAATTAAGACCTATACATTTATGAGTATAGGTCTTTTTTATTGAAAACAGAACAGACTATTTTAAACAAAAAAATCAAGGGCACTAAGGCCCTTGGATAACCATGAATTCACGATAACTGAATATCCATAAATTCACGCTGCTAACGCAGATCTATATAAACGTGAGACTGCACCTAATCGAAGTAACTACTTTTGATCAGGCAGTTCACTTTATAATAGTATGTAAGACTTTATGAAATTTTATTAAAAAAATGAATGGCGTCATCTAGATTTTCACAACCGGCAATATGTCCGGATGGGTGAACAAAGAACAATCCTTTGCTAAAGGTTTCCAATTCCTCCCGGTCCTTACCTCTTAATTTTTCCGGGAAGTATAACCTTCTGCATCCTTTTTTAGGGTCAATTCCGTTTTTAATCTTCTCTCTCTCGCTCATCTCTAATAATAATACATTAACACCTCTTTCTGATGGAAATATAATCCCTTTGACATCCTCATGATTTGATGATAATGAAGCATTAGGTATATATCGGTCAAACACTAACAGGTCCTTCCGTAAGGATTCCTGATAAATACGTTCGCATTCCACTCTTGCTGGGACAAGTGAATTGATACTGTTAATGCGCTCTATAATGATATGCTCCAGAATTTCAATTCTTTTTCTTCTTTGTAATACTGAAAGTCCCAATATAAATGGTGATGTTTTGTATTTTCCATATGTTTTATTTACCTGTGAAGTAAAGGTATTTACAAACATATCATTATCTTCATCCATAAGTATTTCCTTGTAGTATAAATTCCATGCATTATTGACACTATCATAATGTATCCTGTTTTCGTTATGGTAATGTTTTCTGTTTATATTTTCTAATGCGATTAATATATCTACATTCATTGTTTTGCAGAATCTTGGAACAAATGTTGAATTACTAAAATGTTCAATTAATGATTTTAAAACAGGATAAAATGTACTGACTGCTTTTGAAAAAGCCTCATCGGATGAAACTTCTGAATTCCAATTTGGATTAAAATATTCAATTGATGAGGTTAGCATATTTGTATTTGATGATGTATCACATTTATCTATCTCAGAAACAAATACATCGTCAAACAAATCGGCATTGCTTTTTTCCATAAAAACGGTGCCATAATCATTCCACAATAGTCCAAACGCTGCATAAGTTTTTCCATTACTTCTTTTCTTTATTTCTCCATGGTGGTCATATGTTCCACCTCCAATATCATATACAATTCCTGTATATTCTTCTGGAACCACATTTAAGCGTTCATATGTAAACTTAGGATTTAACAACATTAATAGACATGTAGATAAAACATCATCTGCATGGAAAGTTCCATTATGTGTAATTCCTTTATCGTATATTTTAATAGGAATCATGCTTATATCTATATCCTTTCGTATTTTGATATAGATATAATGCGAGATTTATTATCCTTTTTTATTTCTATCATACTAAAACAGGAAAAACAAAAAGGAGATTATTTATGAAAAAATTATTTTTACCACTATTAACGATTTTATGTCTTTCTTCTATTCCTTCTTATGCAGCTTCTCCTATTGAAGATGATACAGAAATCATTGAAATTAACCAATTGACTGAAGAGGAGATTCAATATATAGAATCCATTCCCAGTGTAAATGATGAAATAGCTCAAGCCAATCCTGACACGTATGTAGACCTTGGCATGTTTAAATTAACTGCTTATTGTGAATGCAATGCCTGTAATCGTCCTTATACCGGACAACCTACAGCTCTAGGAACTGATTATGTTGAAGGACGTACAATAGCAGTAGATCGAAGCATCATTCCTTTAGGGAGTATCGTAGAAATTGATATACCCGGTGAAGGGTGGCATCAGTTCCGGGCTGAAGATGTTGGCGGCCACATCAAGGGTAATCGCATTGATGTATTTGTGAATGGCCATTCTAATTGTTTGCAGCCACGATATAATGGATATTGTGAAGTTCGTCTTGTTTTGTAAAATATAAATAGCGTATTATATTTTTTGTCAGTGAACAAAAAGCTATTTGTCAAGATACAATAACTACTTCAATTTCGTTAATTAATATGTTATAATGAAAAATATCGAAAATGTAAAGATGAGGAAATTTAAAGGATGAAAGAAGAAACTGATATAGCTATCATTCGTGAACTTGCAAAAAAAATGGCATATTTTGATATAAAATTGGATGAGGATTTTTCTTTTATGGTAATTCATCCTTATATTGATAATCCATATGTTCAATCAGACGGAGCTTTATGTAACATATTGGAAAATCAAAAAGCCTATGAAAACTTTTTAGAAGATATAACAAGTCGGATTGACCGCATTACTCAATATAAAGAATTCGTGCAATTAATTACAAAACCATATAGGTCTGCATTTCTTTCATATACGAAAGATTATATTGATAAATTCGATTTGGCATATTATCTAAAATATCTGTGGGTAAATACAGCTTATGTAAATATAGATATTCATATTAGCAGAGAAGAATATGTAGGTTTATTTAAATCAGCAGACTGTAATAGCTTAATGAATGAAAGAGAGCTGAATATCTATCATAATTTGCCACAAACATTAACTGTATATCGAGGAATTAATAGCTTTGATAATCATCCAATAAAAGGTATGTCATGGACACCAGATTTGGAAATTGCAACCTGGTTTAAGAACCGCTTTAAACAAGGAAAAGGAGCCGTTTATCAAGCTACCGTTTATAAAGAAGATATTTTAGCATATTTTGAAAAAGAAACGGTTGTTGATTATAGGAAATTAAAAGATGTGATTAAAATCGTATAACAGAAACCGTATTGGAATTTGTCTTTATTGCGATACATACTTTGTTAGTTGTCATTTTATAATTTGTTCGTTATAATGTATATAAATAAAATTATTGTGTTGTAAGTAAAGGAGAATTTATTTATGAATAAAGATATGTTAAGCATAGTTGAATATTTGGAAACCTGCTATAGTGGAGCAAAGATGAATGATGACGTTGAAGGAATGTGCAGGATTAGCAGAGCTATTGCAGCATTACAAGCTGATACGGAAATGGAAATTTTTACGGAAGAATTTCAAATGGCTTATGTCATGAGGGAGTTATAACACTTTGTTATAACTCCTTTCTCATTTGAGGCCTGTTATCCTATCACCTTTAGCTTAGATATGAAACCACATTTACGACATTTCACCGAATGAAAATAATATCCGGTTCCACTTTCGTCTGCGCCTGGAGTATAGGCATCGCAGGCAATCGTATCGTAACCCATGCCTCCATATAATTCATGTTTATTACCACACTCGCATGTACATTCCTTGTCGCAAAAACATCCATTTGCTATTTTCTTTATCATAGCCATCATCCTCCATTCGCTATCTTTATTATAAAATAAAAACTATGTTTGTAAACCAAAACGCATAATATAAGTATATAAAGATGAATGGAGGATTTTATGATGAAGGTAAACACAGGCAATTTATTAAAGAAAATCGGATTAGCAGTAAAGGCTGTTGCAAAAGAAATCAAATGTTTTTACATAACAATGGCTTCCATTTCGTTTGGATTATTCATTGTCTTCTGCATTATTGCTGCCACAGGACAAACAAGTGTAGTTGCTTGTGAAGCAACTGTCGTTGAAGACGTAGAATTGCCTAATGGGTATTCACACTTTGGGCGTGGTGAATGGATTAGCAATACGGAATGGGTAGGGCGTGTAGTTGACAGCCGTGGTGTTTCTGGAATCTCGGGTGATTCTAAAGAATGCCGCATATACAATATGCATATCTTTACAAGCGGCTATACTACTTATTATTGCGAGCCGCTCTATGAGATGGGTGGTACTCCTGCAACAATTTATTATGATGGCATTGCGTTCGAATAAAAAAGAGGCATAAGCCTCTTTTTTATTTACGCTTCAATAACCTTACAATCAAGTATACTATCTCAATAAAAATGCAAATTGCCATTACCTTAAAAGATATATGCAAAAAGATTGGAAGAAGATACATTATCCAACATATATAGGCTACTATTTTTACAAGTGTTCTTGTGTCGGCTGTCATTTTATTTTTCAAACAAAGTAATGTACTTGATACAATTGCTATCAACAATAATAAACCCATCATACTTAATCCCTCACTAATATCCCACAGTAAAACATAATCTCATCAAACATATACTGTGGAAAATGGAATCTATCTTCTTGTCTTATTTTTGCAAATTCCATTAAGTCAGTCCCGTACTGTAGAGCTCTTGCATACCAGTCGCACACCATTTCCATAACATCAAGTCTTTCCATATCTGCATAATTTTTAAAATGCTCTGGATGATGACTGTTGTGTTTCCAATGAAGTTTTATGGCATCCTGTTTTAACTGGGATAATGCTTTATTCGCATCCTTTAAACATGATTTGTCGTTAATAATTGTGGAAAGGGCATACAATTCATCTTCACACATTACCTTAGAATTGTCATGTGTTTCAGCCCTCTCAATCAGTTTCTTGGCATGTACATCCATTCCTTTTGAAAGCATATAATCAGCAAGCTTTCTGCACGCCTTTTTTATGTATTCTTTATGGACGTAGGTATCCTGGAACATCTTTTCATAATCTGTCATGTAAGAAATATCTGTATGGAAAAGAAATTTCCAAATACCTCTTGAGTAACCAGTATAATAATTAATCGATGTAAAGCCTTTTCCATTCAAGTAGTCCGCACGGAAATCAAATAATATATATTTCTTATCCTCAATTTCAACATATTCACAGTATAAATTTATTTTTGCCGGGACAACATCACTAGGATTTTTATTACTGGTAATCAAGATATTGGTCCCTTCAACCGGAAGATATTCTTTAAAAGAAAACCCAATGTTTGAGTCCGGTACTTCTGAACCAAGTAAGTATTTGATGACATTTTCGGTTAATGCGATATTATATGGTTTTTTGTTTTTTATCCCTTCGCATATAAATACTTTCTGATCCAGCTTCTTTTCTTCTTTAATGGTGTACTGATATGGAATATCCTTTTTTTCTGTTTTGGCCAAGATATTCTCATGCCAGGCTTCAGGCAGATAAATATTGTCTCCAAGCTTAACCTTATTTCCATCAATTTTTATCATTTAAAAAATCCTCTCTTTTATCTTTATATATCCTGTACCAATAGTATGTCTTATTTTGTTATGGACTGGATTGTTTATTAAAAAAAAGAAGGCAATTGCCTTCTTTTCTTTCGTCCCTTTATATAGAAACCCACGCCCTTAATAGATTCTTATATTCTATGTTTTCAAGTTCTTCTTTTTTATAATATCCACTCATTACAGCCCAGTCTTCTAAACTAACATTCTTAGGTTTTTCTCTAAAAACCCAGGCTGACTGATTGATATATCCATCACTTACTAATTGGTTATAAAAATCTTCTGCCTCCGGAAAACATTTCGTACAACCATAGTAATATGACGATCTATCACTAAATGGCACAGTTAATGGGACTGCAATTTCCCACATAGACTCAAATCTTATTTCAGCGCCGCAGCAATGGCAGCTTCTTGAAAAGATTGGAACCATCTTTCTTGGTTTTGTTCGTTTTTCATATTCTTCATTATATTTTCGGCACATCTCTTCCACTGTCTTTCTCATTTTATTATCCTCCTTAACTCTATGTAGCTATTTTGATTGGGCCTCTCTCCAGACCCTTAAATTTCTTATTTTACTGCTTTAACCCAGAAAACGACATTATGATATACATCCTGTCCCATGCCAATTACTTTATAATAGGCTCCTGTACTTTTATTTACTAAGACCGGAGACTGGAAGACATTGTTTTCATCTATTCCTTCAAAATAGATATCAAGAAGTCCTTTTATGGTAAGCGATCGACTGCCAAATTCAAATGACATATCATCACTGCTTAAACCTTTTAAATAGAAATAAGCTTTATCTATATCAAGCCTTTTTCTTTTTTTTCGACTGAAAGCTGCATCCACAACCTCAATTTCAAGATCAGTTCCGGATTCATCAAAAACCCGGATTTTCCCACTTATATTGGGTACATCAACAAACTGAATCAGGAGTGCAATAAACTTCATGTTTCCATCTATTTCTTTCGCAAAATCATACATATCCATCATATTTGTTCCTCCACATCTATTAATCTCCAGATATCCATTACCTAAATAGTATGTTTTTATTACAAAAAAAATAAAGGCACATCTGTGCCTTTATTTAGAATTATTATCCAGGAAATCATGAGCAACATCTTTGGGTGACATTCCTTCTTCGTCTACCAAGTAATTTAGTTTTGCCATCTCTTCCGTAGACAGAAGTTCTGTCATTTTTTCTGTGACACTTGAAATCACTGGATATTTCTCTATAATCTCTGAACGGAAAACAGGAACGGCATAATAAGGTGGAAATGCGCCCTTATCATCTTCAAGGATCTTCAGTTCAAATTTTTCCAGTAATCCGTCAGTGGAGTAAGCATCAATTAATTCACCTTCTCCGTTCATTAAGGCTGTGTATCTGGAAGCACCATCAACTCCAATTTCATCAGAAAAAGTCAATCCATAGACACTCTTAACCCTTTTTAGACCATCTTCCCTATTTAAAAATGATAACGTGGAAACCATCCTTAATTTTCCGCCTTGTTTCTTTAAGTCACTTATTGTATCCAATCCATATTCCTCTGCTATTTCTTTTGTGGTTGAAATTGTGTATGTATTATTAACATTCAGTGATGGTAGAACCACAAGATTGTATTGCTCCAGCATACTACTCCTGGTTTCTTCGTAAACTTGGTTAACATCTGATATTGCTTCCTTTTTTAGGACATTTACATATAGGGTCCCTGTATAGTCAACATAACCATCTATTTCTCCTGCCCGGATTGAAGATAGACAGACGGATTCTCCTCCCAAATCCGGGATGACTTCTACGTTGTAGCCTGTTTCATTCTCTATCATTTCTTCCATCATATAAGCTAAAATTTCATTCTCCGTAAAGTCCTGGCTAGCTATCGTAATTTGATTTTCCTCTTTTGGTTTTAAGCATGAATCCATTATCAATCCTATCATTGTTGCCATGGCAGCAATCACAATTAGTCTATCTAGTTTTTTCTGTTTGATTTTCTTACTTTTATCCTTTCCTTCCATTAGACTAATAGGTGTCACAATAGTTTCAATTCCAGCAAACACACGGTCTACAAGTAGGGCTAAAATACATGCTGGAATCGCACCAGCCAGTATCTTTGAGTTATCTACTGTTCTGATTCCAGAAAACACTAAAAATCCAAGACCTCCGCCTCCAACAAAAGCAGCCAGTGTCATAAGTCCAACCGCCGATACTGCAGATATCCTGACGCCTGTCATAATGACCGGAAGCGCCATTGGCAAACGAATCTTAAACAAAATCTGCCATTTTGTAAGTCCAATTCCTTCTGCTGCTTCCAGAGTCTGTTCATTGATATTCATGAGTCCGGCATATGTGTTCTTTATGATTGGCAGCAGTGAATAAATTACAACCAGGCATATGGCAGGTTTTACGCCAATCCCTAAGACCGGAATCGTTAAACCGAGCAGTGCCATGCTTGGTATTGCCTGAACCAGGTTTGCAAATGCCAGGACTGGTTTACTAGTTTTCCTTACATAAGAAATAAGAATTCCAAGTGGTACTCCAATCAGGATGGCTGCAAATAATGCAATTACAGTTAATTGGATATGCTCAAAGAATAGATATAATATTTCCTCTCTTGCGTTGGAAACATATTGAAGGAAATCTTTCATGTTAATTTTCCTCCTTGTTCTCTGGGATAAATTGCCGGCTTAGGGTGTTTACTAAGGTACTCCTTGTTATTAAACCTTCTAGCATGCCATTTGCATTTACAACTGGAAGTGTCGATATATGTTTTTCATCAAATTTTGTAAGTAAATCAACAATACAGCTGTCCGGTGATACGGATGTTATATTTGTATCCATTAAATCCTCTGCCTTCTTATTTTCTCCATTGTATCCGATTAAAGAATCTGCATATAAAACACCATATAACCGTTTGTTCTTATCTGTTACCATCAACGTATCTACATGCCTACGACTCATTGTCTCAACACACTTAAAGATTGGCATTCTTGGATGACAGCATACCGGTTCTGAGATCATGATATCCTTAGTCCTAATAAACTTTGGTGAAGTCCATATCCGGTTCGGACCGACAAAATTCTTTACAAAATCGTTTGCTGGATACTTTAAGATGTTTTCTGGTGTATCAAACTGTGTAATCCTACCATCCTCCATGATACAAATCCGGTCAGCAAGTTTTATTGCCTCATCCATATCATGTGTCACAAAAACAATCGTTCGCTTCAGTTCTTCCTGCATCTCCAAAAGTGAATTCTGTATCTGGGCCCTTGTGATTGGGTCCAATGCGGAAAAGGGTTCATCCATTAATACAATTTCTGGATTTGTCATGAATGCACGGACTACACCTGCTCGTTGCTGCTGCCCACCTGAAAGTTCAGATGGATATGCAGACAAATATATTTCCGGATCCAAGTTAACCATTTCCATCAGTCGTCTTCCGTGAGCAGAGATTTCTTTATGATTGTTTGAATTTAATTTTGCAATCAACGATATGTTTTCTTCTATTGTCATATGTGGGAATAGTCCGGTCTGTTGAATTACATATCCCATCTTACGTCTTAATTCAATCGTATCTAATTTAGAGATATCTTCTCCATTTATCTCTATTACACCATCTGATGGACTTATTAGTTTATTAATCATTTTTAATGTCGTCGTTTTTCCGCATCCACTTTCACCAAGTAAAACAATAAACTCTCCGTCTTTAATTTCCATGCTTATTTTATCAATCACTGTTTTATCATGAAAATATTTGGAGACGTTTTTAAAATGAATCATTATTATATCCTCCTGTTCTTTTCTATCATTCAGTATGTAAGATATTCACTAGCACGACTTTTAAAAAACAAAAAGCCTATCACTAGGCTTTAAAGTAATTTACAGAAACCAATCGATGGATGAATCGGCTCAATATATAGAATCCGTTCTTTCTTCTCAACATTTATGATTGTCCAATCTTTTGAGGTATCAACCATTACAATCTTAATCTCTCTGATATTCTTTTCTTCATTTGCAGAATATAGATATACATCATTTTTTTTATCATAAACAATCATGTGATGTCTACATAGTTCCATCTTCTTTTTATTTGAAGGAATATCCTCCACCTGATAAGCTCTTTCTCTAATTCTATTGATAACATCCCTCCCTCTTATCTTCAACAGTTCATTGGAATGTTCAGCAACCTCTAATAGTTCATGAGGCAGACTCTCTAAATCAAAATCATAAAATAGTAATACTTCCATATCCTTCCTGGTCCTTTTCATTGCGTCTGCCTTTGATAGGACTTCATATTCGTAAAAGTCTTTATCCATAATATCAAGGATTTTATTATCTGCCGTTCTTTCCTCATAGTATTGACACCGATAACATTCCTCAGATATATTACTTCCCACTTCCTGATTATAATTTCCAGATGCACCAAATGGACATCGGCAGCCTTTGCTTCCATCGCTATAAATTCTATTAGCAGGCCATTTACATTTAGGAAAACGTTCTTCATACGCTGCTATTTCCTGTACAGAATATAAGCCATATTCTTTTGCTTTCTCATGTGGTAAAATGCCCAATTCATAGTCAATCCAATCCTGTGGCTCCATGAAGTGATCTCCCATCCAGTATTCATTCATTACAAACTGCTTACCTTCGATTGGAAGCATTTCAAAATATTCAAATATTTCATCTTCATGTTTATAGTGGCTCCAGTCGTATTCCTTGCAGTCTTCATTATCATATACCAATTCATCTGACCATATTTCTGGTCGGCTGGCTTTATAGCATTCATCACATAACTGTATTTTGGTGGAACAACAGTCAAATCCCGAACCATAACCTAATGGTCCAAATTCCATTTTGTGAATATTATCTTTCTCCTGTAAACATTTCCAACATAATTTTTCGGTTGATTTGATTGCTTTAATTTTCTCCATGATATGCTCCTTCATTAATTGATAAAAATAGTATGTAATAAAAAAGAAACCAATAGGAAACTGGTTTCTTATCCTGATTTTATTGTTAATTCATTCTGTAAAAATTAAAGGTATCATCTACTATATCAAAATATTGGATTGACTCTGAGCCATCGTATTCTGATATAATCCATGGTTTACTAATATCCACTGTTACGATTGACATCGTTTTAATGTGATGATATGGATTAAATTCAGACGGTATATAAAAATAGCGATCTAACTTTTCACAATGAACGATATTGTGTTTCTTTATCATTTCAGCCATAGAAGTTTCATCCATTCCGTCCAAGTTCTCTATTTTATATGCTATCTCACGTATTTTATCAATTACTCTTCCAGTTCTTTCTTGTAATGGCCCTGCCGGATTTTCATTTATTGCAGATTTAATACAAGATGGTACCGTATTAAGTCCAAAACTTGTATAAATAAGGACTTCCATTGTTTTATTATCTTCTTTTTTATCATTCATATATATCTCTCCTTTTCCTTTCTAAGAATAGTATGAAAAAAAAGAAACCATTGTAATAACTGGTTTCTCTTTATGTAACTTAGCCAAAATACTGATGCCCGATACCTGAGCGTATTTCTTCATATCGCCAATCGGGATCACCATCATATGGGCCATGCTGATATCTCATGCTATTCAGATAGTCAGAGTGGATTTCCTGCTCTACAGCAAGTTCTTCAATACCCATTTCATCAATTGTCAATTCCAAGCATTCGTTACACATAATAAAGTCCTCCTTCTGTGGAGATTCGTGTCTCCATTCATCAATTATTCATAGTTATTATGTGTGTTTTAGAATGAAATAATGGATATTTTTAAAATTTATAATTTATTACTTTCTCATTTATTAACAGATACAATACCAACAATTAAGAATGGTAAAGGAAAAAGGCCATAAGGCCTTTTAAATTGTCTGTTTAAGTTGTAACGTCTATGAATCCATGTGATTTCATTCGTCTCATTTCATCATTTGCATTTGCTTCTGTACCATAGGTTATATAAACCCAATTTTCTCCTTTTGTGTCTACTAATGATAGCTCTCTTTTATCATAATTCACCCAGAAACCATGATCTACAAAATGTAAGTCCTTATCCATAAGCAGTTCGATGATTTCATTCATCTTGGATTCTAAATATTCGGGTTCGTCAATTGCCTGTTTCCATGAGAAACTTTCGTGTCTTTTTGGGCCCTGTTTACTTAAAAATTCATTAATACTTTCAATATCATCGCCATAAACACCATCATAAAGGTTCCCGCCACCATTATTGTATATTTCATAATATATTTTAGATAAGGAGATAAATACATTCATATATTCATTGTCAGTTTTGTTATATGTGGGCATTGTTTCACTAATCATATCTGCCCAACTTTGATATTTGCCAGCACCATCCCAATAAGTATTATTTTCTAACGGCATATTAATCTCTCCTCCACTTTCCCTGTGACACCGTTCCTGCCCTAAGATACTCTGCCTCGTTTTCGATGATAGAGTCAAAAATATCTCCTAATGCATTGTTATAAGAAATTTCAGTCTCATTTTTTGGTGCAGTGATTCTCAGTCCTGCACATGTGCTCAAAATATTTTCATATGCTCTTCCATATGCCATTTTTATTTCATTCATTTTTCCTGCTCTTCCTTTCCTGCTTTTACAAAATAAATTTACTCATAATTAACAGTCCGATGCTAAACCCAAATAAAATGAATCCAATAACCATAAAAACCATCTTTAATATAACCATCTGATCCATAGGATTATAAAATTCTTTCGGGTTATTCGGATTAATAAAAAGCTCCACCTCTTGTCCTATCTGAAATGATTTCCTCGTTCCTCCAACATGTGAGCATCTTTGTATTCTTTGATTGTCCACCCAGTATTCATATATAGGATACCAGGATGTGTTATGGTTGTAATTAATCAATGTGTTTGTTCTATTCCTTGTCATGTTAATCACTTTGGCATTTACTTTTTGATTGCAGGTTCGCTTCTTATGTTCAATAACTTTTGATATCCCAATCGATACTCCCAAAAAAATAAACCCAACAAGTAAACATATAATTGCCATAATATAAAATATATATTGTGTGTCCATATTATTCCTTTCCTTTAAATGGATTCTGAATTTTTAATACATTCATCTAGATATTCAGCAATAGCATTATTTAAAGTCAGTAACTCTTTTTCTCCCAATTCCAGGATGTAAGCTTTCTGAGCTCCGTAATTAAGGTATGGAATAATTGTATAAAACCATTTCTTATGACGTTTTTCCAGCTTAGGAGCGGATGACTTACAGTGACTCCAATATTTCTTTAAGTAAATTACATCTGTCTTTTTTAGATTCACTGTAATCCAGATCCAATCATTGTTATGCAATATCTTTAACTTACAAGTTGCATCAGATTCTGTTTCTAAGTACATATTATCTCTAAAGAATACAGGTGTGGCATAACGATTGAGCTGCAGGACTGGTGCCTTGTCCTTCCTACCATAAGCCTCCCAGTTCTTTAGGTTGCTTTGGTAGCTGGATACAGCACCCAGCGCTGTATTTACAATGTCTCTTCTTAAGTAAGAAGGCAGCTTATAAAACTGTGCATCAAAATCATATTTTGCGTTATTATGCTTTGTAGAATGGATCAGATGCTCTGCTGTATTAAAACGTTCTTTTTGTTTTGTTATGGATGATAGATACTCCCATTCTTTATCGTAAATATCAATCAGAAAGGACAGAGCCTTTCGATAGATACGAACCGTATTTTGAAATATCCGGTTAAAGTTTTTAATTTCGACTGCATAGCTGGATATTACTTTCATAAGCTCCTCCTTTCTGATGATTATGTAAATATTATAATTAGATTCTACTTAATTGACAAACAATTCCGTATGACTAAATTTGCCTAACTCATGGCTCAAGTCACGAGAATACGGCAAATGAATTTTCAATCTTGCGTTCTTTACACTTTTCTGCTAATTCTTTAATTGTCATTTTTTATTCTCCATTTCTATTTGATTGTATTATTAATATGTATGTATATTTATTTTAACAATCATGCTTTCTGCCATATAGCAAAAAATTATTTAAGGTTCTTCTTTTTCCAAAGCAGATAGTGCTTCATCAAATATTCCCTCTGGTTTATTTTTATTCACTTTCTCTAATACCATTTCTGGAACTCCATAATAAGCGGCTGAGATGGCTCCTGCAATAGCACCTATTGTGTCTGTATCACCTTTAAATGAAAGAACATTATTGATTGTTGATTCATATGAATCAGAATTATAAAAACATATAACAGCTGCAGGTATAGAAAACTGGCATGTTGCATCCGATTTCATAGGAGTAATAGGATTTTTTATTTCATCAAAAGAAAATTTCGAGAAACCATAGACTCCTCTATAATGTTTCATCATATATTTGTAAATCTGTTCTTTACTGTATCCTTTTCTTGCCATCCAAATTGAGACTGCTGTAATAACAGCTCCCTTAATCCCTTCTGGATGGTTGTGTGTAGCTGCTGCGCTGGCAACCGCATACAATATTACATCTTTTATATCATCGAACCAGGCACCTATTGGTGACACACGCATCGCTGAACCATTTCCATAACTGCCATATGGCGTATCATAATTATAAATAGCCCAATGATAAAAACCTGGTCCATATCCTTGCCCTGGAAATTCCAATGTATATTTCCTGTAGGCTTCTACAAATGGATTTTTAATGAACGGATATGTAGATTCCTGCTTATAATCATTTAAATTAAAGTTCCGCTGTTCAAGCTTCAGAATAGACTGTCTGACTATGGATGCTGTGGCACATGTTAGGACTGTATCATCTGTAAACATACTTCCTTCAATGATGCAATTATCGATTGTAAGATTTTCACGTTCATCAAGTGTGAATTCATATTGACTTCCAGCGATATCTCCAAAAACAGTTCCATATAAAATTTCTTTTATATGCGGCTTTTCAGATTCCTCTGGTCTTCCATCTGGGACATATTTAGAAATAAGGAATTCCATATCAACAACATAAATTGAATTTTCCAATATTTTTTCCATATCACCTTCTTTGATATTTCCTTTCAATGATTCATCAATCACCATTTTTACACTGTCTGGAGCAGCACCCAGTATTAAAGCATTTCTTGCTTTCTCCATTTCATATGGCTTAATTTGCGGATAAGCATAAATTGATGTATCAACTCCAGCTTCCTTACCTTTTTGAATTTCATCTAATTGCCAACTATCAAATTGCTTATTGGAACATTTTTTTATTTTAAATATATCTAAGAACATAAAATACTCCTTTTTATTTTTAGTATGATATTTCTTTTTATTTTTAGTATGATATTTCATAAAAAAAGAACTGATTATTAGTCAGCTCTTTATAAATGCAATTGTCACTCACCCAATATACTTCTCAAACCGTTCTTTTGCTTTCTCATAATCCCAGTTACCATCAAAGTATGGATTCCATGACCAGTAATCGAAATGTGAATCAAGCCAATCTTCATCCATGTTATGTATTACTTCTCCGTCCACGGTGTAATCGATAATAATGTTTGTGGCAACAATTACACCCATACTTCTCAAGTCCTGAGCAAAATCTATGAATTCAAGGGTTCCTTTGATATCCCGGTTCATGGCAGACAACACATTGGTATCATTACTCTGGATTGGACAATGTACGATTTTAAGAAGACCCTTTTTCGCAATGTGTATAAGATCATTCCTACACGCATTTGCGATTTGAGGTTCCACATTTCTAAGAGATATTGTTTTATCATATCTATCCGCAAGATGACACCAATCATGTATTTGTTTTACTGTTGGACTATCACTGATTAAGACAATATTGTCGTGCATCAAAAATTCATTTATCTGCAGATAAGCATCTGTTTCATAAGTTTCACCTCTTGTGTCTCTTATGGTACAGTATTTGCATTTCCCATGGCATCCTGCACCAATCTTTAATGGATACATATGACGGAATAGATTTCCTGTGGCAAGTTCATCCTTTTCGTCACCTTTTAAGTCCTTATTCCAAAACGGCTTTTTATAATCGATAAATCCATTGACATATTTTGAGTCTTCATATTCCTTTCTTATAACATCAAGCCTTCTTATATATTCCGGAAGTTCAATATCAAACCTTTGAGCTAAACACCCTCCCATATAAATAGGAATATTTGGGTATCTTTCATGCAATTCTTCTGCTGTTTTTAAATCATTTTGAACTACTCCCACTTATAGAAGTGAGAGATTCCTATTTCATCGAGTCTGCTTTGTAACAGCTGAATTAGTCACAAAGTCTTACAGGCTCTCTATAGGCAATCCGGGTCGTCC